>Ga0302296_1000592_pt1 | contig 29562 bp, 27 predicted proteins | sample III_Fen_N3_1_FD_194546 | JGI IMG/M metagenome (GOLD analysis project Ga0302296, IMG submission 194546) | Peat permafrost microbial communities from Stordalen Mire near Abisko, Sweden - III_Fen_N3_1 | ecosystem: Environmental > Terrestrial > Soil > Wetlands > Permafrost | place: Sweden: Abisko...
TCCGGTGCAAGGAAGCGCAACAACTGTGATCCAAGGTTTTGGCTGGCAAGAAATCGATCAAAGCGGAAATCTTGTTTATGAATGGAATAGCAATGATTACATTGATCCAGCTACCGAGTTTTACAATTTCTACGGTTATTCAGCCAATCCGTTTGATTACTGTCACGGAAATGCAATTGAGGAAGATGCTGATGGTAATATTTTATTGTCGTTTCGACACCTCAATTCCGTTTACAAAATCAACAGAACCAGTGGAAGCATCATCTGGCGACTCGGAGGACAATCATCGGATTTCACCTTTACCAACGACAATGGATTTAGCGGTCAGCACAATATCCAACGCTTACCCAACGGTAATTATTCGCTGTTCGACAATGCGAATATGATGCAAGCACCGAAAATTTCGAGAGGTGTGGAATACGCGCTCGATACGGTGAATTGGACGGCCACGAAAATAAACGAAGTCATTCATCCGGATCAGTTTTTTGCACGCGCCATGGGCAATTACCAGCAAACTGCCGACAACCGATCTATGATTTGTTACGGTCTGGTTTTCCGACCAGCCCCCACAGCAACCTTGTTTGATGCAGGTGAACTTCCGCTAGTGCAATTTTACTTCAGCGACTCGGTGATGAGTTATCGCTGTCACATCGAAGAAAGTATAGCCGTCACCCGACCTGAAATCACGTGCGAATGGAACGGTAACGAATGGCAATTGACGGCTGTGAATCAGGCGGCAGAATACTTGTGGTCTACCGGAGAAACGACCGCTTCAATTCCGATAACCCAAACGGGCTACTATCAATTATGGGTTCCCGGAGCTAGCGGTCATATCGGTTCTACATTGATCCATGTTACCGATATAACTGATCCGTGCTCGATGATCGGCTTGGATGAGTTAAGCGCTAAAACAGATCAATCGTTTGTATTGTACGATCTTCTTGGGCATACGGTCTCAATCCCAAAACCGAATTGCGTGTACATTAAACTCTTTGCCGACGGAAGTACGGAAAAATGGGTGTTTGGAGCAGAATAATTTCATTGAAAAGTGCTAAAAATTTTACCACAAAGCCACAAAGCTTTCGCCGATCGCGTGCCGCCAATAGCTTTAGCGATGGCACAAGCTTCAGCGAAGGAGCAACGTTTTTTTGAAGGATAGGCTAGTTAAGATCACAAAGACGATACTCCTAAGTCACCTTTGTGACCTTAACTAGTCAAACTTATCCTTTTTCTTTGTGTCTTTGTGGTGAACAAATGTATTTTTACAGTCAAATAATTCACTGTATGAGACTTTACATACTTGCTTTTTTGAGCTTAGGCTCGCTATTGTTTGTAGGATGTGCGGAAGAAACCCAACGCGAAGACTTGCATTTCTATGTTGCAGGACATGTGTGTGGCGGACCTGTTGACACACTTGGTGGTTTGTACAAACCATTTCAAGCTTATTTTGACAAAACCTGCAAAGACAAAACCATTGATTTTGGTGTGTTTACAGGTGATATTGTCTACAAATGCGATGCGCCGACTTGGACAACCATCGATAAAGCCATTAAAAACAGTCCGTATAAAGTGTATTTTGCACCGGGAAATCAGGATTTACGTGACAGATCTTTGTATGAAAACCGTTACGGAAAAGGCAATCAGCATTTCGAAAAAGGAAACTGCTTGTTCATTGTGTGGGATGTGCTTGAAAACGGTTGGAATGTAACGGATGGTCAATTGAATCAATTTCTGAAGCTAACTTCTAAAAAGAAATACGATAATGTGTTCATTTTTGTACACGAAGTGATTTGGCAAGATCAGCGTTTGACACCACAGATTGTTCCGAACGACATTGAAGGAAGAGCAGCTGCCAATCAATTCTACCCGAATACGATTCAAGCCTTGAGTCAAACGGAAACACCGGTATACCTCTTTGCTGGAGATGTTGGTGCTAAACCAATCGGTAGTGAACTAACGATACATCAATACAAAAACATCCGTTTTATCGCTTCCGGAATGGGTGGTGGAAAATGGGACAATGTGGTTGATGTGACGGTGAAGAACGGAAAAACAAGTGTAGCTATTAATTACCTTAACGGGCACAAATCGATGAATATAGACGAACACTATGTTCCCATCGTATTTTAAACTCCATGATTCACACATCTGTTGTTTTATTTAATCCGCGCAGTGCCGATTCAAAGCACCGCATTCCCAATTCTATTTTGCAGGTGGGCGGTTCCATCGACGGATTGTGTGACTATTATTTTGTTGACGGAAACCTGGAGCAAAATCCGCTCGAACGCATCATCGAACTGATCGAACAACACCCGGTCGGTTATGTGGGAATGACGGTAATGCCTGGTCCACAACTGCGCCAAGCTATTCCGTATGTAAAAGTGATCAAGGAGCGTTTTCCGCACATCACTATGATTTGGGGAGGTTATTTTGCCGCCAATCAATACCAAGTTGCACTCAATTCGGGTTACGTGGATTATGTGATTAGCGGTCCGGGCGACGAAGCTTTCCCCAGCTTACTCAAGCATTTGGAAAACCCGGAAGAGATCGCAATTGATACCATTCCGAACCTCATTTACAAGGAAGGCGATTCGTTCGTGAAAACCCGCAAAGAAGCCATTCCGGACATGGATAATTTACCGCCGTTTCCTTACTTGAAACTCAACGAAAGTTATCCGCTCTCCAATTACATCGCCAAAACTTTTATGGGAAAACGAACGGTGGCCTATCATTCCAGTTTCGGTTGTCCGTTTACCTGCTCGTTTTGCGCGGTGGTCCCCATTTACAATGCCCGCTGGAAAGGATTAAAACCCACGCGCATTACCCACGATTTAGAATGGTTGAAAGAACAATACAACATTGATGCGGTAGAGTTTTACGACAATAATTTCTTCACGTCGCGCACGCGGGTGGTCGAATTTGCCAAGAGCATTCAACACCTCAACCTCACATGGTGGGGCGAAGGCAGAATCGATACGATTAATAAATACACCGACGACGACCTGCGTTTGATGAAACAGGCCGGACTCAAAATGATCTTTCTAGGCGCTGAAACCGGTAACGACGAAGTGCTGAAACAGATGGACAAAGGCGGTACCCAAACCGGACAGCAGATCAAAGAATTTGCAGCGCGCTTGCGCAAGTTTGATATCATCCCCGAATACAGCTTTGTGCTGGGAATGCCGGGTAAAGACGAAAAACAAGTTACCAAACAGATCGAAGAAGATTTGCGGTTTATACAGGAAATCAAGCGCTTGAATCCGGATACGGAAATCATCATTTATGTTTACAGCCCCGTTCCTACGGAAGGAAGCGACTTGTACGCCGAGATTCAAGCACAGGGTTTTCAATTTCCACAGGTATTGGAAGATTGGCTTTCACCTGCTTGGGAACGTTTCGACCAGCGAAAAAATCCGCTTACTCCATGGCTCACGCCCAAGCATATTAACCGCATTAAAAACTTCGAAACGGTACTAAACGGTTATTATCCTACCAAAAGCGATTACCGCATCCGGGGCTGGAAAAAAGCGGTGTTGCGAGCAGTTTCTTTTTGGCGGTACCATACAAAAATCTACGCGTATCCTTATGAAATCAAGTTGCTCTTGAAAATCTGGAAATACCGTCAACCCGAAGAACAAGGATTTTATTCGGAATGAGAAAACTATCAAAACGCATTCTTTTCCCCTTGCTCTCGCGCTGGTATCACCGAAAAACAAAAGGTGAACAACGCTACAGCAACTATGGCATTTCGCTCACGATACTGCCGGGCGTGTTTCATCCGGGGGTATTTTTGTCGACCAATATTTTTATTCGATTTCTGGTTCAACAATCGCTACAGGGAAAGCGTTTATTGGAACTGGGTGCCGGAAGCGGTTTAATAAGTTTCTACGCACAAAAAAACGGAGCGATCGTAACGGCTACCGACATCAATCCGCAAGCCATTGAAGGATTACGCATTAATGCTAAATCCAACAATCTTCCTGTTACCGTGATTGAAACCAGTTTGCTCAGCGGTTTGCAGGTAAATGATTTCGACATCGTAGTGATCAATCCGCCGTATTACCCCAAACACGCGCAGAATGTGCAGGAAGTGGCATTTTATTGCGGTGAAGATTTTGAGTATTTCAAGGAGCTATTTGCGCAACTTTCCGACCAACAACTGCAAAAATCATGTGCGGTTTTTATGATCTTATCCGAAGATTGCCGAATTTCACATATCCAAGAACTAGCTGCCGGACAAGGCATTGGTTTTACGGAAGTCTTTGCAACAAAAAAATGGGGAGAACGCAATTACATATTTCAACTTAGCAGGAATGAGTAAACTGGCTACTATCAATCGCAAGTTGTATCCGCAACACTTGTTTCACGGTCCACAGTGGCTGGTGCTCGGTGTGAACAATATTTGCAATCTGCATTGTAAAATGTGCGATGTCGGAACGCAACAACTGGACACCAATTTTGCCGTGAACCTTGTTGGAACACATCCGTTGCACATGCCCATGGAATTGTTTCAGCGCATTGCCGACCAAACCAAAAAGTATTACCCCAATACCAAATTAGGCTACGCCTTTACCGAACCATTGGTGTATAAACACCTGGAAGAATCGCTGGCGTATGCCGACAAATTAGGATTGTATACCGCTGTTACCACCAATGCGTTGAATCTGCGTCAAAAAGCAGACATGCTGGTCAACGGCGGATTAAACAAACTCTATATTTCCCTCGACGGACCTGAGGACATTCACAACGAGATTCGCGGGCATAAATCGAGTCACCAACGCGCGTTAGAAGGCATTGAAACCATCCTCAGCAAAAAAGACATTCCGATCAGTATTTTTTGTGTGATCACAGAATGGAACATTGGTCATTTGAGTCGTTTTCTGGAAGAACTGAAACGTTTTCCGTTGAAACAAGTTGGCTTTATGCACTCTAATTTCATTACGCAGGCCAATGCCGATGCGCACAATCAACTATTCGGTGAACACTACAAAGCAACGACTTCCAACATAGACGGCATCGACTTCTCGGCTTACGATTTCGACTTGCTGGAACAAGAATTAGCAACTATTTCACAAGCCAAACATCCGTTTCCGGTAACGGTTCATCCGCCAGTTTTCTCAAAAACCGAGTTGGAACGCTATTACCTGCATCCGGAACAAAAAGTAGGAAAAACCTGCCTGGATGCGTTCAACAACATCATGATCAAATCAGACGGAAGCGTGATTCCTGCTCATGGACGTTGCTATAACCTTAACATCGGAAATCTCTACGAGCAGGAATTGAATCAAATTTGGAACTCAACAGCCATTGGCGATTTACGAAAAGCATTGACGAAGAATGGTGGATTGTTACCGGCGTGTACGAGGTGTTGTTCGGCGGTGGGGTGAGAGACCTTACTTTTGTCTCCTTCCGAAATCGCTCGTGAACGTTTCTTGCTATTGTTCTATCTCGATTTACAATAAATACAACGATTATTCGCCGCAAATTTGCGGTGATTGTTGTGTGTTTTCACCGCAAGAAGGAATTATCGTGGAGAAAAAATGCTGTTTTTTAATGGTGAAGTTGTAGGTCTTCGTTGTAGAATCAAAAGCGTAATTATAGTGGTTTCGCAAGTTTAATGCCTTTTTCTGTGAGCGTAGTAAAAGAAGTTTTACCTTTTATATAAGAACGTACAACTTCTTTGTCTTCAAGCATTTTAGCCACAGACTTTAGCACATCATTCTTATTAATTGTCTTTTTCATGTAAAACTAAGATACTAAATTTTCTTTTTTCTCATTTAAGTAAGTGATTAATTATTAAGCGCATGGCGATATTCGGTAATCGATTTAACTTAATCATTTAACGAATCGATTCCTTGTTCTTTCAGTTTTGCCAATGCGTCTTTCATGGCGTTGACTTGCTCAATCGGGTGACCTTGCCACACGGTTACTTCACCCACTACTTTAAACGGATGGGTTGAACGATACGATTGTGTGGGATTACCCGGAAATTTTCTATCGGTCAAATCCGGATCGTCTTCTATAGGTCCGGTGGCTTCTACCAAATAAATGCGCCCTCGACCTTCACCAACAGCCAATTCAGCACCCCAAATAGCAGGATCTAACGTGGCTGTCAAGAAAATATACGTGGCATTTTTTCGCTTTCCGAAGTTTGAGTTGTAACCAGGCTTGATGAAATCGCCCAGTTTCAAATCGGCTTTTGTACCGTGGAAATAGGTTTGCTGAAAAGGGCTGTGGACAGTTCCGGCGGGGATGGTGGGATTGCTCATGGTGTTGGGGATTGGGGTTGTATTGGGGAATGGCATCTAAGTTAAAAACCATCTTTTTTGCCAACCGTTGTTATCAGTTCTACTTTTTTATAGAATTTATTTTCAGTTTATTTTTCCTTATATAGTAATTGAAACCAATTGTGTCATTCTTGTCTTTGTAAAGTTTTAAAGCATATTTGAGTTCAGTATATGTCTCTAATTCTTCAATTACCCCAAATTCATATTGCATATCTTCTTGTTTACCTCGTTTCACATTGTCAAAAAAGATTGTGTCATTTGAAATTCTATACGTACCATTCACCTCCGACACTCCGTAATAAACATTTTTTTCACTAAATGTAAAATTGCTTTTTAATTTAAAAGTTTCAATACGTTTTGATTCACAGTATCTATTTGCAACTAATACATTGCCACTTTCTATGTCAACAAACTCCATTAAATAAAAATTCTTCAAAAAAACAAAAGGTTTTGAAAAAGTTAGTATCAATACAAGAGTAATAGTACTAATATTTATTAGTCGACTTTTGACAGTATATTTTTCTTTAATTAAAAGGTAAATTTGTCTAAATAGTGAGATTCCAAGTCCCAAATAAATAATTACCAAAATTATAAAAACAGGAAAAGTGAAAAGCCCAAGTTTTCCTTCCCAATAGTAAGTTGTATTTATCGTAAGAAAGAAAATGATTGTCGTAATGATAAGTCTTTTATTTTTCAAATCTTTGTTTATTAGTTGTCGTCTTTAGGCAGACTTAAACAGTCTTGGCTTTTTTGCGAAGTACCTACTTATACTAAATCAGCCAAGACAGTTTTATTCTTTTACATGGAATTTTTTAAATTGAATTAATTCGTTATTCTGATAGACCTCAATAGAAATAAAATCTATTCTTTTATTTTCCAAATCTGTCGATTTAATTGAATTAATTAGATCAATATTCGTTAAGTCAGCATAGGGGATTTCTATGAAAACAACACCTTCCTTAACTGAAGAATGGATGGATAAATTAAATAGTATATTTATACTTGGATGCTGCTTGTTTGATTTATACTTAGGTTTGATCACTAATTGATTGAACTCATTTAGAGTAATTGTATTTTCTTGAATCAATTGACCATTTAATTCAAAATCAACACCCCAAACATCATCTGAATTTTGGTCCGGATATTGGGAAATAAACTCACCATTGTTCCATTTTTCGATATATAATGTATCTCCATTGACATCGAAATATATCCATTCATTCGTTTTGATGTCACAAAGCTCTCTATTTCGCAGAGATTGCCAATTTTCTGTCTTGTTTTGTTTATACTTACCGAGACATTTAATATTTCCATTCGCATAATAAGTTGTATAATCTCCAACCTTGCAACTATTACATTCGATTACTCGACTTAACAATGTATCATTTATTGTTAGATATTCAACAACACAAGGACAACAGTTTTGTGTTTTCTCAATGGAATTATATTTTTCATAAATCTGTTTATCTACCTGAATATCGTTTACAAAAAATTCTTCCTTGCCAGATATATCAGAGGTATGAGAAGTATTAACAGCATAAAATTGAATTGTATCCATTGATGAATAATTCATTGTTTTAACATCTTGCGAAAAGAGTAAAAAATGTGTTATTAGAAAAACGATTGTAAAGAATAATTTAATCATTTAGAGTAATTGTTCATTTCAAAATTATCAGAATAACGTATACTATACTTCACATTGGTATTAGTGGTTTCGGAGTACAAGACTTCAATTTATTACTAATGCTTATTAGAAACACAAAGTTCCAAATTTACAAGTCACCCTATCTAATGCAAAACCCATGTTAGCAGCCGAATTATCAAAAAGGAAATGCCTCTTCCAATCGTTTGTCATCTGATAAGATTTTATTCACCTTATCACCGCTTTTGACAAAAATTGAGTCGGAATGAATATCTACTATTTGTCCCAATAATTCAGTACCACTGTATATACTGTCACCTATTTTGAATTCCCAACCAGCTAGAGAAATTTGGGGTTCAAGGTTTTCTTGCTTACTTATAGTTACTTCAGGTTTTTCCAGTTTTCTCAATCTGCTTGATATTTCATTTAGAGTGTCTAGAATTAGACTGGACTCTTGTGAGAGGCTAATTTGATTGGGTAATTCTGCTGGTTTTAATGATAAAAGTTGAATTAAGGAATTTATTTCTTCTGACTTAGACTGGTGCGTTTCAAGCAGAGTCTTAGATATCTGGTCAATGCTCTTATTTACCTCATCAATTCTTAATGTTTCATCATAATCTAGAGTTCTAAGACCTTGTATATCAAAAATTCTATTTGTTTTTTTGTCTTTTATTAATACTACTTTTTTATTAAATGCTTGTCTTAGCCCCAGTTCATAGAGAACATTAGGATTTTTAGCACTTAAATCACAAATCACCATTTCAGAGTCTAAAATTTTGTTAATTATATCAACTACTATGTAGTTCGTTTTAACTTCTTCATCAGCTCTAATAGATTTGAATCCTGCTTTAATACAAGCTGGTTTTATTAAATGTTCATAAACCCTATTAAAATGTCCTTTGTCATAACCATCTTGGTCAGAAATCGGCATTATTATAAAACAATTCTTCGGTTCTTGATTCATATAATTATTTTATGCTGTGTCTCTTAATATTGCTACTAACTTAATAATATACGAAACAAACAATTACCTTCAACCAGATAAAGACCAATCCATTAACTTCATTTCCAGTTGTAACTTCCTTGTTCGTTTTACTGCGCTAAACCTACCCATTCCACCCCAACCAAACAACCGTATAAATACGGGATTTTCATTGCGGTAAACCGCAGAAAAATGGGGTACTCCCCCTCGTTCAAGTGTTTTTACCTTCATTGCGGGAATCTGATACTCATTTGAACTGAAAAGATGATTTGAATCAACCGTCTTCGCTGCTTTTAAGCCTTGGTGTTGATTGCAGTGCCGTTGTGCGTGAATTGTTCGAACGACAGTTGCAAACGCTCTTTTTTGTCATCCGCCATTTTGTCGTAGGTTTTGATCAACATTCCCAATCGGGGGTTGGATAAAAAGAAATCTCTGTGCTTGTTCATAAAATGCCAAAACAAAGCGTCCCATGTTTCGCACCAGTTTCCTTTTTTGAAATTGCTCATCTTGAGCACATAACTGCTGCCACTTATGTAGGGCTTAGTTGCCATCAAACCACCGTCGGCAAACTGGCTCATTCCGTACACGTTGGGTACCATGACCCAATCATACGCGTCAATGTACATCTCCATGAACCATTGGTAGACTTTATCTGGGTTAAACTCGCAAAGCAGCATGAAGTTGCCCAAAATCATTAACCGCTCAATGTGATGATTGTAGGCAGTGCTCATTAATTTTTGGATGGTTGTATCTATGGGTTCGATTCCTGTAGTGGCGTTGTAAAATGACGGTGGTATATCTTTGTCAAACCTCCAGAAATTCGTTGTGCGTTCCTGTGTGCCTTTGTAACAATAAACGCCTCTTATAAATTCTCTCCAACCAATGATTTGCCGGATGAAACCTTCCAGCGAATTCAGTGGCACCGCGTTTTCTTCGGCAAATCGGATGGCTGCGTGAACAATTTGCAGCGGTTCCAGCAGTCCAATATTCAACATGGGTGTTAGAACGCTGTGATGTAAGACAGTTTCTCCATCAACGATGGCATCTTCGTACTCGCCAAATTCTGAGAACCTGAGCTTGAAAAATTGTTCCAACCATTTTTCGCTTTGCTCGTGCGTTGTTGGATAAACAAAGGATGTGGAAACATGACCGAAGTTGTCCGGGTAATTGTTTTCAACATAATCGATCGCTTCCTGATAAAACGCATTGGCAGTTGGGAATTCTACATCCGGAGGGGTTCTATCCTTTGGATATTTTAAGCGATTTTCTGCATCATAACTCCATTTTCCGCCTATCGGCTTGTTGTTTTCATCTAGCAGCAGGTGCAGTTTTTTTCGTTGTTGTATGTAAAAATCCGTTTGAAAATACTTTTGCTTTGTTCCAAAATAGGCTGCTACCTCATCTTTCGTGTTGATGAACAAGGGTGTGTCGTACTCTTTCGAGTTGATGTTCTTAGATTGACATACTTCTACAATTCTCTTCTCTAACCAATTGTCACAAACATCATAGTAGGCAATGTTTTCAGCAGTCATTTCGCTCAATAGAATGCGGATGTCATTTCGTTTGCCAGTGGCTGCTATGTAGGTGACATTGATGTTATGTTGGTTCAAGTAGTTTTCATAATACTTCATGCTTGCGCGATGCAACACCAATTTTTGCTTGTGAAATTTGTATCGATTGAAAAACAGTAACTCTTCAATCAGATACACTTCATCTGCTTTTTTTAAAAGCTCAATGTCTTTAAATAACTGATGGGGAAAGAGAAGGAATATCGTTTTCATTGTTGAAGAGATTATGAATTTGTTTTGGCTTTGTTGGAATAAACCATTGGAAACACCGTTTCGTTCGGTTTTTCACCAAAAATTCTCATCTGCTATTCTAAAATTTCCCGTTTTCAGTTCAAATCACCTGAATCACAAATCATGTTGGGTAATTGATATGTCTCTTGGTTTGAGCACACATTGGTTGAACTCAAAAAGTTGAGTTCCCTAAAACGCATCGAGTTCACCCCAACTAAACAACCGTATAAATATGGGTTTTTCATTGCGGTAAACTGCAAAACTCACTCCAATTTCTTTATTCCTGAATGGTTCAGCAACGATTTCATTTGGGTAATTGCCATGTGGTTGAGTTGCGTGAGTCGTTCTGACTGGCTTAAACCATTGTGGATGAATACTGCGTTCATACTTTCAAGATTTGAGAGGACGACCAATTGCTCAATCGTAGCTTCATCGCGTATATTTCCCTTTGCTTCAGGATTTTCAGAGCGCCATTGCTGAGCGGTTTTACCAAAGAGTGCCACATTCAATAAATCGGCTTCGGTGGCATAAACCACATTGGTTTCATGTTTACTAACCAGTTTCGGTATAATTAATTCCTTGATGGCGTCGGTATGAATCCGGTAATTGACTTTGGCTAACGTTCGTTGTAAATTCCAAGTCAGTTGTAGGCGGTCGTTTTCCTCTTCTTTGAGGCGCTGGAATTCTTTGATGATGTACAATTTGAATTCAATAGAAATCCAGGAAGCAAATTCAAAGGCCAAATCTTTGTGGGCAAACGTACCTCCATATCTACCGGATTTAGAAATCACGCCAATAGCATTGGTGGTTTCGATCCATTTTTTCGGGGTTAATACAAAACTGTTTAACCCTGCTTGTTTTTTAAACCCGTCGAATTCGACGGGTTTAAAGTCAGGATTATATAATTGTTCCCAAAAACCCAGTAATTCAATGGTATTTCTATTCCTAAGCCAATTCTTTATTACATCATCGGTGCTTTCAGAATTTTTATATCTAGCTATATCCGTCAATGATATATAGTCTGATTGTTCACCCTGAGAAACAGTAATTTCCGTTCCTTTTACGGTTATCGTTTTATTCTTTGCCATACTTTAAGCTAAGCAAAAAATTGAAATCAACGTCAATTGACGGTCACCATTTGGACTAAAAAAGTTGATTTTTCCCTAAAACGTATCCAAATCGCCCCAGGTAATCTTTAACTTCTCGAGCGGAAATTCTGAGCCGAGTGGCAGGTAACAAACTCCCCACGACGGGAATGTTTCGTCGGATAGTTCGAGCGCGACTTTTTCGGTTGGCGTGCCCGGTGAAGTTTGGAACATGAACGTGCCCAAACCATTGCGGTTAACCATGGTTTTCAGAGCTAGCATTCCTTTGCGCAATTGAGCTTCATCACTCGCTTCGATGTCGCCGATCATGATGCCGTGGTGCGGATGTAGTTTGATCCAAAACAAGACGCTTTCCAATTCGATTACGAAGGTCTCGGTGAAACTTTTGTGTTGAAAATAGGCTGCATTGCGCGTGATCATCGGACAGTCGGTCATGGTGTACAAACTACCCTGAAACGTGCGATTGGTAGTGTGTTTTTGTAAAATCCGCTTGGTTCTTTTTTCGACCATAGGACGCAGTGCTGGTACTTTATTGAAGAACTTGTCTAGCAAACGTTTGCGAGCAAAAAATCGGTAACCTTGCACGCGTTCGTCGCAGCGAAAGTTCAATTTTTCGATCACTGCCCGTTCGGAAACATCGGTACCGAAGCCCCATACAAACGTAACGCCCATTTCTTTCGCCAATTCGAAGGTTTTATTGGCCAAGCGACTGAACAAACCTTTACGCTGGTGGGTTTCTATGGTCATCGAATCCATGGATTGCGCCGAGATCTCGACTTTATCCCCCCAATGACTCGCTGCTGGCAAAACGCCATAAAACGCAACCGGAGCACCATCGTAATAAGCTAGGTAACCGCAGTATTCTACTCCCAAAAAGCCGGTATTGTATTTTTTAAGCAACACTTCTGGAGAAATTTCGTGCTTGTAAACGATTTTGTGAATGCGCGCCACATCACCGATATTTTCTTTGCTTAAACGCTGGAATTCGTAGTCCATGTTGGGGATTAAAACAATGAATAGATAAACGGACCAACTGCAGTGCCTTCACCCAACACGATGAGGAGCGCAACAATGATCAACGCAAAAATGACAGGATACAACCAATATTTGCGCTTTACGCGCATGAACGTAAAAAATGCACCGACAATTTTGAGTTTGCTCATAGGGCAAAAGTATAAAAATCATTGGGTTCTGTATGAGTGTGTTTAATGAAGAAAAACGGACGCTTTCAACCGAAATCATCCCACGTAATATTGCAAAATTACAGGTGTTTATTTGGCACGTCATTTTGCAATATTACGAACGTTACTCATGCATTTTCGTCGGATCAATCTCCGCCTGCGAAATCGTCAATCCTGCCTTCATTTTCTTCCTACCTTCGATGTCTTTCAATGTAGTACCAAGGAATATTAAAAAGTCCCTTTTTTAGGTCAATTTTTACTGTTTGCCCGATTCGAATTTCGTTATATTGACTACTCGGAACTGAAATTTCTTCTCTATCGTAATGATGCCCCCAAGGAGTGACTTTTACATGATACGTTGTACTTCGCCTACCTTTTGATATTCTTTTGCCCACCACTTCTGCATTATAAACAGACGGTTCTGAAACATCATAAACACAATTTGCACCATAAGTTGCGCCGTAACTATAAAGGAATACATTAAAAATGAGTGACAGATAAATCCACGTTTTGCTTTTGGTTGTTTCGACTATGAGTTTATGTGTTGTAAAAAGTATTAGGAGCATAATAACAAATCCAATCGTTCCGGGAATTATCATACTATAGAAACTTTCAAATTCGAAGTCAATTATTACTCTTAGTAGAATAATCCATCCCGCAAAATCAATAAAGTCCGCAACGTCGTATTTGTCACGGCCATTGGAATGTTTGGAAATTTTAACGAGACTTGCAATACTTGGTCTACCCGAAATTCCATTAAGTACAAGTCCAATAAGCGGCATACATAAGAGAATCGTAAAAAGGATGCCGTAAGGTCTAGGGAATGATAAAAACCATAGTCCAATTCCAATTGTAAGGTATTCTAACCAGTCAAGTTTGTGAAAGGTCAATTTAGAAAGCGTCACTTTACTTCGCTTGTAGTTCTTACTTTCTTGCATTTTTTCTATCATTTCTACTAGCTTATAATCAACATCACTCATGCATTTTCGTCGGATCAATCTCCGCCTGCGAAACCGTCCATCCTGCCGTCATTTTCTTACGCCGAATCAGCGCTATGGGAGTTACCACGAGCAAAAACACCACTCCCAATACAAGATACGAAACCACATATCCTATCGGGAAAGTCACCAGCATCAAGAATGCGTAACACATGCGCAACAACGGCAAATTAACCATTCCTATCAATGGAAAAACGAGTGGAATCAAATACCCGAAATTGATCTCCTTGCCCGACCAACAACCCAAATAGATGAGCATCGCAATTAAGATTGCTCCGAATATGCGCAGCGATCGAGCAGAAAGTATTTCCTGCTGTTTGTTCCAATAGTGCTTAATCCGGTTCATACACAATGGTTTGGTGAGCAACATCGGTTGTTTCGGATTTATAAACTAGGAAATTTCCCATGACCAGTAAATCGATTCCGGTATTGAAAAAACACTGAAGGGCATCTTGCGGAGAACACACCATGGGTTCGCCACGTTCGTTAAAAGAAGTATTGATCAACACCGGAATACCCGTGAGATGGTGATAGGCAATCAAAAGAGAATGCAACGAATCATTGAAGCTAGGTTCCAAACGCTGCACGCGCGCTGTTCCATCATTGTGAACGCAGGCCGGAATTTCACTGGCTTTTGCCGCACCTTTCGTTACGTACAACATGCGCGAATAGTCGTTTCCGTGATCTTCGAAATAGTCCGAGAAATATGTTGCCAACACCACCGGAGCAAAAGGTCGGAATCCTTCGCGTTTCTTGATTTTTTGATTCAATACCGATTTCATTTCCGGATGCATGGCATTCGCCAAAATACTTCTGTTTCCCAAAGCCCTCGGACCAAATTCCATGTTTCCCTGAAACCAACCTACCACCTTGTTTTCTGCCAATTCCCGAGCAACGGTTTCGGTAAGCGTTTTCCATTCCAGTTCATGAAATGCGGTGATTCCTTTTTGGCGCAAGGCTTCTTTGATGGCTTCTGAGGTATAGGAAGGTCCGGTAAATTCCCGGTTGAGTAAAGACGTATCTTCAACATTGATTTCCTGACGGTGCATCGCCAACCAAAGCGCGGCCCCCATAGCACAACCGCTGTCACCCGAAGCCGAATGAATGAACACTTTTTCGAATCCTGTTCGGGCAATTAATGTTGCATTGGCAACGCAATTCAACGCTACACCTCCGCCGTAAACCAAATTAGTTGCTCCGGTTTGTTGCTGGATGTAGTTGAGCAAGATGACCAATCCGTCTTCCAACACTGCCTGAATGGAAGCTGCTACATCTTTGTGAAAATCGAGGAGCGGCTCCGATTCTTTCCTGGTTTTTCGGTCGAAAAGTTGTTCAAACCGACCGTTGATCATGCGTACATCGTCCAGAAAACCGAAATAACGCAGGTTGAGTGTGACCACACCTTCGTCACTAAACGACACTAGATTTTCGAGGATCGTTTGTTTGTAAACCGGTTTTCCGTAAGGCGCGAGCCCCATGAGTTTGTACTCGCCTGAGTTGACCTTGAATCCGCAATAATAGGTGAATGCCGAATAGAGCAATCCCAACGAATGTGGAAAAAGTTGTTCGGCCACCGGCGAAAGTTTTCCGTGTTCGAAGGTTCCGTAAGAGGTACAAGCCCGCTCACCTACTCCATCAATCACCACATAAGCCGCTTTTTCAAAACCACTTGTGAAACAAGCCAATGCGGCGTGCGAAAGGTGATGCTGACAATAAGAAAAGGTTCCTTTGTACCCGAAGCGTTTGCGAAACACATCTTCGACCCACATTTTTTCTTTGAACCAACCTAAAATAGCTTTCCGGAAGGGTAAAAATCCGCGTGGAGCTTTGGTCAAAAAGGTATCGAGAATGCGGTCGAATTTGGTAAACGGTTTCTCGAAAAAGATTACTTCGTCTATATCTGAAACCGTCAACGAAGCCATTTCCAGACAGGTTTCAATGGATTTCTGCGGAAAAGAGGCATCGTGTTTTTTGCGCGACAAGCGTTCTTCCTGAATAGCAGCAACAATTTTCCCGTCAACGATCAAACACGCCGACGAATCGTGGAAATAAGCTGATATGCCAAGAATGGTACTCATCTCAAAATTCTCCTTTATGGATAATTCGCAGCATATTCCGAGTTGAAATAAATGGATTCAAGGTTAACCGTTTCCATAACCGAGGTGCTTCTTTTACTTCCCATTCCGCCAAGAATTGTTGTTCGATTCCAATCTCTTCCAAGCACGCAATGGTAACTTCATTGTGATGTCCGTAAGGATACGCAAAAACAGAAGCGTAAGCAGAACCGATGTTATTTAACCGTGTTCGCACGTCGTTGATTTCCTGCGCTAGTTGGTCTTCTGTTAATGTCACAAAACTCAAATGATTGGCACCGTGATTGGCTAAACTTACCAACGGACGTGTTTGCAGCAAACGCAAATCGTTATCGGAAAGCAATTCCCAAAAAACGCGTGTATTATCGAGGAATTGTTGCGGAAGCTCGTTCAATTTTCGATTGATTTCCAACACCACTTCTGTTGGTTGCAACGGAAGCCAAGCCTTCAGTTCTTTGGCAGTTTTTACTCCAGAAATCGACAGTAGTTCATTCAGAATAGTTCCCGATTCGGAAGGATAACTAGTTGCAAGATCCAGTAAATCGGTCCAAAGTGGAAGGTCGGTTCTACCAGTCACAAAAATGGTGATCGGACAACTTAAGTCTTCGATAATGGGTAGAACCAATGTAAGATTATTGCGGTAACCGTCGTCGAACGTTAGCAGCATATTCAGCTTATCCGGATTCAACCGATTCGCTAAAAAATCATCCAAACTAAGGATGTGAAAGCGTTGTTTCAGCTCGGTTAATAGTTCTCGAAATGCCGATTCTTTGTAAAATCGACCGTTAATGAACTCATCCGTATCGGCACAAACGCCATGAAAACACAAAATTTGTACTTCGCCTTCCCTGCCTTCCAGTTTCAGTGGTAAACCAAGCAAATCAACTGCCGAAAGCAAAGCCCATTTCAAGCGCAACCGGATTCCTTTAACGGTCATCTTTTACCATTTTTTGAACGTACGTGAAAACCGTTTGTTGACCAAATCGATTGAGGTGCGGATCATTTTCATAATAAACTGACTCGCCCTTCTTTTCGCTTTGTCGCAATGCTTCAATCGGATCAATGACCTCAAAACCGGCTGCTTTGAGTTGCTCTGCCCACGGATGTCCTTTCAACAAACTCATACTTAGTTTGGCTCCCAATTGTTTGTAGTATTTCACATACCGACGGTCGGTTTGAACGCAAGTGGGAATCGTCAGCACATAAAACCGTACATTTGCACCGACTGCAGTTTTCAGTTCTTGGAGCATCTCAATTAAGGTTCGAAACTGATCAGCATATTCGCCTTTCAACTGCACCATACTCATCGGATACGTGGCATCGCCTTGAATGTACAATTTGGTACGTGCGTCGTAAGATTGTATGGCAAACGAATCGGCCGTTTTGGGGTTTACAGGCGATTGTAGATCTTGATTGGCCTGTCCGAGTCGGTAATTGATGAAACCAAGCGACCTGAAGGTATTACTGAATTTCCAAAACACATTCCTTCCCCACGAAAACGCACTCCAGTTTACTGGTCGGTATAAATCGTACAGATCATTTCCTTCGTAGAGTTGCACAATAACGATATTCGGTTTGGTTTCTTCTACTCGATTGGAAACTAGGAGTCGAAAGGTTTCTGGTCCTACTCCGGGAACAGCTGCGTTGAAAACCTGTACTACTGAATCTTTTTTCCATTGGTTGACCCAGCTGGCAGTATCAGCGCTAAAGGAATCACCAAAAACCAATACCCGTTTTTTCGACAGATTGGGTGTGCGGATCTTGTTTTGAAATTCCCACTCGGTTTTGTAAAAATCAACCCACTGATAGCGGTAAACCAGCTCTACCAAACACAGGGTAATGAAGGCAATGATTCCCGCTTTGAGGAACCAGCTAGCTATTTTCTTGAACCGTTTTTTCAGCGCCATTGTGCAATGTGAGATTGATCCATACGATCACACCGAGTGAAGCGTACACCAAAAATGCCATTTTATTTTGATCGAGAAACGAATTAAAGACGGCGTGAAAATAATAGGTGATCAATCCGAGTAATACTCCGAGGTTGAGCCGTTTCAGAAAAGGATCTGCAATTCGGTAGTGATTTTGCATTCCATAGTACAAACTCGCCAGCATTAACGCTACAAAACCAATAAACCCGATGATGCCGGTTTCACTCAAAAAGGCAAGGTATTCGGAATGTGCATTTCCACGATCGCCGGTATTGGTTGAAATATAGGTTTTGTTGGCCACCGTTTGGTAACGATTGTATTCAAATTGATAGGTTCCCGGACCGAAACCCAACCATGGTCTATCTTCAAACATGCGATACGCACAAATCCACCGGTTGATCCGTTCCAGATTCGAAGCGTCGTTTTTTACATTCACTACCGATGAAAAGTGGTTGACCAGCTCACCGTCATTACTCACCGCTTCGTTTTTTTCAACACTTGCATAAATGGCATCGCTAAACGACCAAACACCTATTATCAGGGTCATCAGACCGGCCATCAGCCATTTAAAACTGACTTTATACCGTAACAAAACATAGAAAAGTAAAGCCACAATCAAGCTTAGCAATGAAGCCCGTGATAACGCCAATACTTCTGAAGCGGTAATTGCAAAGAGCAGTATACCAAGTCCGATTTTCTGCTGACTCGAAAGTTGCATCACCTTGTTTTGAAATACCACAATGATCAGTAACGGAATGATGAATGCCAAACACGCTCCGTAAATGGTGTGATCATTATAAAACGGTTGACAAATACTGAAAACGGCTTGTGGCTGAAAATTGATCTGAATGTGATTCTGCATTGTAAAATACATCACCGGAATCAACCCGATGGCATAAGCAAGAAAAGGTGCCATTAATCGGTCTTTGGTTGCCGACATCTGAATAATGAAGTAAAAACCAAGCACAAATAGGAGTTGAATGACCAACCGTTTCAGTGATACATCAATATGAGAACCAATCAAACCGGAAAATAACTCAATTACCAGTATCAAAGCAATGATCTTCGAAATAGGATGTCGCATGGCTTTCCGCACCCCTGCTGAATAGGTTTTATTGAAAAACAACAGTACCGGAATGGCTAGTACCAATAAACCTTCGGAAGGTAAATTCAATTTCGCACCTCCCGCAATAATCGCATCTAAAGAAAGTGGAATCAGGCCAATTAACACTAAGTAATACCACGAAAACGCGTAGATGAGTAATCCGACAATCAGAATACATCCGCAACCAACCGCTAACAAAATAGCTGCCTCGCTCACGTTTGATGTATACCACCACGCACCCAAAAACAGTGTACTAGCAAGAGCAACAATAAGGAAGACAAGTCTATTCGCGGTGATCCACGACATTAGCCTTTTATTTCTGATTTAAACTCTAGCCACTTGCGGCGAACAGTTGCAACCGTTAAACTCACCAATAAAACTGTGAAAGCAGCAATGATCGCGTTTAAAAGAAACGAAGGCGCTGCTTTTTTATAGGTCGGCTGAGCGCGATCGACAGCATAAACAGACGGAAGCGGGGTCTCGTATTGCAATTGTTTGGTCTTGTATTCTTCCAACAAATGATTATGAGTTCGATAAGCAATTACAAAACGTTGGATAATCGATTCCAAGCGCGGATCGTCAACAAAAACACTCGCATCATAATTCTCATTATCAAGGTTTTCCATATAAGTATACAACAACTCGTTTTTGTCGGTTTTAATCGCGTAGATCGAGTCACTGAGTTTGTCCATTCGAGCAGTTACCATGTCTAATTGATGCTTGGTACTGTTCAACTCTTTCAACCTGTTTTCTTCGAAAATCTGAGCGCGGTATTTATTGACCTCATCAACCTGAAAATTGGCGATTTCGGCAGACAATTTGGGGCTTTTTGTTTGAACATTGATTACAACCGAGAGGTATTTACTGCGGAAAAAAGTAACGTCTTTAATGTATTGCAAGGTCAATTGCGACTCCCAACTTAAATCGTTCGTATCGATCTCATAATACTTGTAGAGTTTAAAATGCTTGATGGTACGATCACGCATTGACTTTGATTCGAGTAATTGCAAGAGCTGTTCTGTTTCCAGCTCAAACCCGAATTGCGGATTACCAATAATGTCAGCTTTGGTATGTGAACTATACGGATAAACAATTGCCGTAGAAAGGTAGGTTTTCGGAATAAAAAAAGTGATCACAATTCCCAATAAACCGCCTGTAAAGAGTGAAATGAAAAGTAGTTTTCTGTTACGAAATAAAAAATGGAGCGCTGCTTTGTTGTTTTCCATGTTATAATATAAGTGAGCAAATATAAGTGATTTGTTGAAGGTGGGTTCTATTTCAAATCACACATGTACAACGCTTTTCCTTTATCATCAAGCGGTACACCCACCTTGTTTTCCATGCCTTCGAAGAAAAGCTGAAATTCTCCCGTGAAATAACCATCGTAAACTACCGCCAAACGTGTTGCTTTTCCTTCTTTCACCAAATTTCGAATCAAAAAAGTAGTGAGGTTGGTTCCGGGAATTGACCAACCATAGCGATTGGCTGGTTGCAAAATCAATGGACATTGCGGTGTTAATCCACCAAAAGAAACAATCACTAAATCATCCGGCTTGGAATGCTTCTTTATTTCAAGCGCAATCTTATCAAACATCGGTTCGGTGGTGTAATAATTGGTTTCGGCATATCGCATACTTTCCACCGCAAAAATGGCCGGAAGAACGAATGCTAATGTCAATTTGATTGCTTTTTTCGGAAGAAAATCGATTAATCGCTGTAGACCCATTGCTACAAAAATAGCCAGTGAAGCAATGAGGGGCATTTGGTAATAGTTGTGGTGTACATTGAGGTTGAAGAAAATACACACATACAAAACTGTGCCCATCAGCCAGCTCAACGACCACCAATAAGCGCGGTTTTTCTTCGCAAGAACCAATCCTACAATCAACAACACGATCCCCGACAAACCGAGGATTTCAAAACGTAAGCGCTCCAAAATAGTGATCCAGTTGGCAGAATTGGTGCGCTGTTCCCACGTACCGAAGTACCAGTACCACATGTCGGTGAATTTATTGAAACTCGGAATGAAATACCAATCAGGGATCAACTCGTTGGTGGTACGCGAATAACTATTCCACCAAAACAAAGCGATCACAGGCACCACAAACAACAACGATCGTGGTAAAAACCACTTGAAGGATTTCTGTTGCAAGATGTAAACCAACGCAGGAAAGAGCAGATAAAAAGTATAAGGTGCTTTTTCAAGAAATGCGATAACGGAAAAAACGACCGCCCATATCAGGTTTTTCCAACTTTTATCGCGCACAGCTAACAGCACATGATACAACATCCCGAAAGCAAAAGCCAAGGCAAAAAAATCGATGTGGATAGCACGCGAATAAAAGAGTGAAAGTGGTGCAAATCCAAAAACAATCGTGGCTAGTTCAGGCACCCAATTGTCTTCAAAAATCACCCGAAGCACCTTGTAGAAATAATAGGCTGCCAACACAAAAAAGAGCAAAAAGAAAGTACGCGCCACCCACAAATGCGGACCAAAAACACTGTAGAGTTTCGCTACCAAATATTCCGGAAGTGGAAATTCAAGCACCAGGGTTTTATGTCCGCCCATCCAACAAACTGTCGGTTCCATAAACGGTGCATCGCTGTAGTAATAACCGTCGATGTATTGTTTGGTATCGTATTGGCGCCAATTGTGCGGTGAATCTACTGTGCCTTCAAAATGAAAAAAGCGAACGATGGTAATGAGGAACAAAATTCCGATAAAGACAATTTTTCGTTGTTTGGCAGTTGTCATATTATTCAAAAAAACGGTGGTAGTAAGATTGCGAAATATCGGCTAAAATACGGTCTTCCTCTGAATTACCAAAAGCCGTTATCTCATCATAATCGGTGAGATTTACAACCTGTTGCAATGCGCTGATTTTTGCTTTTCCTTTTCTATTTTTCCCTAGAATAGTTCCGGTGCACTTTCCGTTTGTATCGTATTCCAATTGTGTACAAATCAATTCCGTTTTCAGATAATCGCAGAAAGGTTGCAGCCATTCACCACACGAAGCAGAAACCACAATGCAACGTGAATCTTGTTGTTGCGATTGAATATAGTCAACGGCTTTGGAAAACAAACGCGCTCTATTTGCTTCGAAAAAAGCCCGTCCGCGTTCTTGTAATTCCGATTGAGAAAATCCGCGCAAGTGTATTCTGAAAAACAGCTCTTTCAACCGATCAGCCGAAAATAAACCCAACTTGGAAAAGATGACCGGAAACGCAATGAGCAACAATGATCCATAATACTTTGCCGGATTTAAAAATCGTGCAAAATGTAACAGCGAATCGCCTTTGTAGATCGTTCCGTCAAAATCCAGGATCACCAGTTTTTTCACCACTTCATTTTTTTAAACAGCGGTTCCGGAATATGGCGAATGATAAACATGATAGGTCGCCACAGGGCTTTTACATACACAATGGAACGTTTCCCTTTTAAACTATGCCGAACAATTACCTCAGCTACTTGTGCCGGTGAAGCAGTCAGTTTTGCCGGTAAAGGCATATGAGCGGTCATCTTACTGGCAATGAATCCCGGACGAATGGTCAACACCCGCACACCATGTGGATGCAGGTAATTACGCATCCCGGATAAGTAGGTATCAAATCCCGCTTTGGCAGCACCGTACACAACAGTTGATGCTTTTCCGCGAACGGCTGCAACCGAACTCACGCCCACCAAAACACCATGACCTTTTTGCTTGAATTGCGCTGCGAAATACGATGCGATTTTCGCCTGAGCAGTAAAGTTGACGGTAATCACCTCATCGAGTTCTTCGCCCGAAACAGAACGGTCATTATCACCTAATCTTCCGGCGGTGAATAGAACAATCTCCGGATTCAACCCAGCTAAAACGCCTAAATCGAATTGCAGCAAATCGAGTTGGATGATCTGAAAACCATCCGTTGGAAGTTCGTTGGTTTTATGACCAACCATTACCACTTCGTACCCCAAATCGCGGTAACGGGTTGCGCATTGAAGTCCAACCTCTGAGTTGGCACCTATAATGACGATTTGTTGCTTCATGTGTGGAACTAAATTAAGTCGTTTTCCCAATAAGGTTGTGAGTCCCGAAGGATTTATTTCGTGAATGACTGTTTTCAACTGCTCGGATGTCGGATACATGCGTTCAAACTGATGCGGTTGTAACAAGGCATCTTTCGCCAAGTAAATGCGACCTCCAAATTGCGCTATCAACTCATCCAACCTGTCGATCATAGTAATCAGTTCCGATTGAAATCCAAAATCGAGAGCCAGCGAATAACCTTCCAAGGGAAACGAAACAATTCCCGGTGAAACAAGGTCGCCATGTCGTTTTAAGACAGATAACAGCGGTTTACATCCATGCGCTTCAATGCAACGAAAAACTTCTTCAAACTGCTCAACAGCGTTGGCTTTCGGTAAAACAAACTGGTATTGAACAAACCCTTTTCGGCCGTATAACCGATTCCAATGGGCAATTCCGTCGAGCGGAAAAAAGTACTCGAAAACCGATGCCGTTTTGTTTTTCAGCATGGCGCGTTTGTACCGTTTGTTGTAGATTTTCATCAAAAACGGGTACACGAACCGGATTCCGGTTTTAGGAACGCTAATCTTCGGTTTCGGCAATTGAAAATTAGGATCAGCAGTTGATTTTTCATTCTCAAAATCAGCTTCGAGTAAGAGGTATGATTCCGGATTTAAAAAATCGAGCCAGCCAACCGCAAATTCGTTTTTCGAACCGTTCAAGGCTGACAATAACGCCTCAAATCGAGTAAAAGAAGTTGCTTGTTGCATCAACCGGGTTGATTTTAGCGGTTCCAATCGAAAACAAACTTCGAGAATGATTCCCGTAAGTCCCATTCCACCAATCGTTGCACGAAACAACGAACTGTTTTTAGTTGGAGAACAATGAACTGTTTCGCCCGAGGGCAATTGAATCGTCATGTTGGTAATCCACCGACCGATTGTTCCGTTTGCAGGATGATTTTTTCCGTGAACATCAGCAGCTACCATTCCGCCTACAGTAACGAATTGTGTTCCGGGAATTACCGGAAAGAAAAAGCCGTTGCGAACGCAGATCTCCACCACATCTTTTAATAAAAACCCGCTGCTTACGGTTAGTTCGTCGTTGGTGACAACACATTTCTCACGGTGATCGAGCATGGAAATCATCCGATCATTCAAACAGGCGTCACCGTAACTTCGACCGTTTCCACGAATGCCTTTCCCCCGCAAATCTGTTCGATTCGATTGATACTGCTCAAGGGCCACGCGCACCCAAGGTCTGTTATTCCAACCTGACAACTTTCTATTTTCCATAAAGAACCCAGGCAAAAATAATGATCCAAGCAATGCACGTTGCTACCAATAATCGGTCAGAAAACAAGAGTTTGAATGCGTCTTTGTGTGGTAATCGAACGGTATTCCGATCAAAGCGCACCAAGGCAAATACCACTAACGGAAGTGTGAGCAAAATCCAGTAATCGTGTTGCAACTGATCGCGAATCAAGTGCAGTAAATAGGCTGTATATCCTGATCCGATCAACACCAATAACAGCTGATTGATCAAACGGATGGGCAATTGTGCATATACATGAACTGTTGGTCGCACAATCAATCCTTCTTCCTGAAAATACAACACATCACTTCTTCGTTTCAGTAACAACAGATAAACTGCAATAAGCGTTACGAGAGACAATAACCATCCGCTCAGGTACACATTCGCCACCAAACCACCCATCAGCAACCGAATGTAATATCCCATTACCAAGATCATGATATCAAGTAGCGCGATGCGTTTCAGGTACATGCTGTAAAGGATATTCAAACAGAGGTAGATTGCTCCTAAGATTGCCGCTTTGTAATGCATCAGAGTCAAGGTCGAGAACGACACCATCAACAAAACAATAATTGTAATAAGGGTGAATTGTGCTGAAAAAGCACCGGATGCTACTAATCTGTGACGCTTTTTGGGATGTAATCGATCCCATTCTCGATCGCGCAAATCGTTGATCAGATAAACAGCCGATGCCAGTAAACTAAACGCCATGGTGGTGATCGACAATTCCAGGATCAACTGTGGTTTCCATTGCAACCCGGCGAAAAATGCAGGAACAAAAATCAATAGGTTTTTCAACCATTGCAGGCAATTTAAGTACGTGACAGTTTTCTTCAATACCCAGTAAACTACGGAATTGGGATAAAGGTATTAAGTTTTTTAAGTTTAATGAGTTGAACAGTTAGTTAGTTAGTTAGTTAGTTAGTTAGTTAGTTAACTCATGAAACTTAAAAACTCGCTAAGCTCCCACAATTGGCAACATACTTACTACGTCGGGTAATTCGCTCAAGCTACGAATGCGTTTCACATTGCGTTCTTTTTTGTACTTGTGTTCGGGGTCGAAATGAATGGGCGTCCAACCGGCATTGAGGGCACCTATGATATCGGCTTTAAAATCGTCACCTATCATAATGGCATGTTGTGGCAAACAATCGGTGCGTCGCATGGCTTCTTCAAAGATAGCGCGATGCGGCTTGGTGGCACCTATTTCTTCAGAGCACAAAACGTGTTCGAAATACTTCGCCAAACCGCTGTTGGAAAGTTTGATGTGCTGCACTTCTTTGAATCCGTTGGTAATGATGTGCATGCGGTAACCTTCTTGCTGAAAGAATTGCAATACTTCCAAGGCCTGCGGAAACAATTGCGTTTGGAAAGGCGAAAGCTCAATGTAACCATCGCTCATTTTGTCGGAAACGACTTTGTCGTTGATTCCATGATACGCAAGGGCTTTTTCAAACCGGCTATTGCGCAGTTCTTCTTTGTTGATTTTTCCTTTTCCGTAGGCATTCCACAACTCGGCATTGATCCGAATGTAGGTATGGTGAAAATGGTTGAAATGCTCGATGTGCGCACCCAATTCCAACTCTTCGTACAAATGCTGCAATGCGCGTTTGGAATTGGCTTCAAAGTCCCACAACGTGCGATCGAGATCAAAAAACAGCTGACGGATTTTCATTAGAAAAGCATCTTCACCAAAAAAGCGATTCCGGTAGTGATTGCACCGTTTATAAATGTTCCTGCCACAATAAGCGGAAAGGTGCGTTTTTCTTTTCCGTAAAATTTAGCAGCGATAATGGTGCCGATCGGAACAGATAAAAACAAAGGGGCATACATGGAAACCCCAACAATCCCTAGACGACGTTTGATCCGGACAATGAATTTATTCATTCCGGTAAATTTTCGTTTCGGTTTAAGAGGAACTCCGGTTTCGATTGAAATCCGAACCAACTCTTTGCGTTTTTTATGCGCTCGAATCATGAAAAACTCGCTGGAAAAATAGAAAATGGTAGCACTGAAAAGAGCACCGGACACGCATGAAACGTAGGTTTCAATAAACGATAAACCGGCAGCTGGTCCGCCAAAAGGGGTGAACAAAAATTTGATGGTTGAGAAACCGAAAAATGTAAGATATAGGTGCCAGTGCATGGTTTCTTAGCTTAACATTTTACACCAAAAGCCAAATCACCTGCATCGCCCAAACCGGGTACGATATACGACTGAGCGGTTAACTCACGATCGATTGCTCCCACCCAAATGGTTGCAGTCTCAGGTAAGTGTTTTTTCACGTATTCCAACGCTTCCGGTGCAGCGATAGCCGCCACGATATGCACTTTTGCAGGTTTCCCCTGTTTCAGTAACGCTTTGTACACCATCACCATTGAACTACCGGTGGCAAGCATCGGATCTGAAATAATGAGTGTTTTACCGTCCAATTCCGGAGCAGCCAAATATTCTACATGAATGTCAAAATCTTCTGCTGTTGTGTGCTTGCGGTATGCCGAAACGAATGCGCTTTCCGCACGATCAAACACATTCAGTAACCCTTGATGCATGGGCAATCCTGCTCGTAAGATAGTAGCCAATACCGGTTGTTGTTTCAACAAAGGCACACTAGCTTCTCCCAACGGAGTTGTTACATCTACAGTTTCATAATCGAGGTGCTTCGACAGCTCATAGGCCATTACTTCGGCTACGCGCTCAAGATTTCTGCGAAATCGCAACGGATCTTGCTGAATAGTGCAATCTCTCAGTTCTGCCAAAAAGGTAGAAAAAATAGACGGGGAAAGACTCAAATTATGAACCATGGGAGTGCTGTTGTTTTGGTTTTTAAAGATAGTTCAAAAAAGGATTCCAAACAGTAATCACTTAACTGTAAAAGCCAAAAAATGTTGTTTTGGAGATCGGTGATAACATGAACTTTGGCATTTACACGATTGTTCCCCACTAATTCACGAATTTTAGCTCGGCTAACGCACTCGCCTCAATACTGAAAATCAGCGTCTTTAATTAGACTGCTGATAGACTAAACTTTACATCTGCGGTCTGCAATAAAAGAGGATTCTTTAACTAAAATAATCACCGCATTGCCCCATCTAAACCAAACGGAAGCAGTAATTTTGCAGCATGGCAAGTCAAACCAAAATGGACACCCGCGTTTTTTGGCGCTTACTGAAGTTTACCAAACCGTATCGCGGTAAGTTGATCTTCGCCTTTTTGTGCGCACTCACCCTGGCTTTGCTTTCACCGATGCGTCCGTTGTTGATTGTATACATCGTGAGCAAATACGTAATTGAAGCCAAAGACGGTTATCATTTTGCCCTATGGACTTTACTTGTTTTCGGGATGTTGTTTGTGGAGGCTATTCTGCAATTTTTGGCAACCTATTTTAGCAATCTATTAGCCCAATCGGTCATCCGCGATATCCGCGTGAAGGTCTTTTCGCACATCACCACTTTCCGGATGCGCTATTTCGACAAAACACCTGTTGGAAATCTCGTGACCCGCGTGGTTTCGGATATTGAAGCCATTTCGGAGGTCTTTTCTTCCGGATTGATCGATATCATCAGTGATTTGCTGATGTTGGTGGTGATCATCGTGGTGATGTTTGTGATCAACTGGCAACTGACCGCTTTGGCGTTGTTACCCGCTTTGATACTTATTTATGCCACACGCGTGTTTGCCCGCGCCATGCGTAAGTCTTTTCAACAAGAAAGCATACAGGTAAACCGACTCAACACGTTCGTACAGGAACGGATCACGGGAATGAACATTGTGCAATTGTATGGTCGTGAAGAAGTGGAATACAATGCCTTTGAGGAAATCAACAAAGATCACCGACAAGCACACATCAATGCCGTTTGGGCCTTTTCGATTTTCTTCCCGGTGGTGGAATTCCTCAGTTCGTTTTCAACGGCGTTTCTGATTCTCTGGGGCGCTTATGTGTTCACAGGTCCGGCAATTCCCAAGCAAAATGTATTTCTTGACATCTTCGCATTTTCGATGTGGATCGGTATGATGTACCGCCCTATTCGTCAGTTGGCTGATAAGTTCAATATTCTTCAACGTGGCGTTGTGCGGGCCGAACGAGTTTTTCAAATCATCGATACCGAAGAACACGTGCAGGAATCTGGAACCGTAGATGATTGCGATTTTCAACAAGCCTTGCGTTTTCACAATGTATCGTTTGCTTATACCGAAGATCAACCCGTTCTGAAAAACATCAATCTCACCATCGAACCGGGAAAAACCGTAGCGTTTGTGGGAGCAACCGGAGCAGGTAAAACTTCGATTGTGAACCTTTTGGGACGTTTCTACGAATACCAATCGGGCGAAATTTATATTGGCAACCACGAATTGCGTACCATCAAAATGGATTACCTGCGTAAAAATATTGCCATTGTTTTACAAGATATTTTCCTGTTTTCGGATACCGTTCACAACAACATTACACTCGGAAATCCCGACATTACACGTGAACAGGTTATCGAGGCCGCCAAGGCCGTTGGAGCAGATCATTTCATTCAATTACTTCCGGGTGGGTATGACTACCAAGTCGGCGAACGCGGTGGTGTGTTGTCGGTTGGTCAGCGACAGTTGTTGGCTTTTATTCGTGCTTATGTTTACAATCCGCACATTCTGATTTTGGATGAAGCCACTTCGAGCGTCGACAACGAATCGGAAGAAATGATTCAGGAAGCAACGGCCAAACTCACACAAGGAAGAACCTCTATTGTTATTGCCCATCGACTTTCAACCATCCAACAAGCCGATACCATTGTGGTGCTCGACAAAGGTGAGATCAAGGAAATGGGAACCCACGAAGAACTGCTTCAACTCGACGGCTACTACAAGCGTTTATTTACCATGCAATTTGCACGATCATGACAACTCAACAACTCTTAGGGTTAAAAATAGGTGGCGTTCCCGAACACTTTAACCTTCCATGGCGCCTGGCTATTGAAGAAGGAAAAATGCGGGATATCGGTTTAGATCTTCATTGGAGTGATATGAGTGGCGGAACCGGGCAAATGATTCGTGGACTGGAAACGGGCTCTATTGACATTGCTGTTTTGCTAACGGAAGGAATTACCAAAGCCATTTTGCAAAACAGCAATGTC
>Ga0302296_1000593_pt1 | contig 29555 bp, 20 predicted proteins | sample III_Fen_N3_1_FD_194546 | JGI IMG/M metagenome (GOLD analysis project Ga0302296, IMG submission 194546) | Peat permafrost microbial communities from Stordalen Mire near Abisko, Sweden - III_Fen_N3_1 | ecosystem: Environmental > Terrestrial > Soil > Wetlands > Permafrost | place: Sweden: Abisko...
ACCATATTGGCTTGTTGCCTTTAGTTCTTATTTCGCCTGATGATTCCGGGTTGATTCTGGAAGGAAGTGAGGAACGTCGAAAGTTCGTGGATGGTGTAATATCCCAATACAACAAAACGTATCTCAACCAGCTGCTTCAATACAACAATGCCCTGAAACAGCGAAACGCGTTACTCAAATCAGAAACTTTGGTAGATGATTCGTTGCTAGATATCTGGGAAGACCAAATGGCCATGTTTGGCAATTACATTTACGAACAGCGAAAGAAATTTATTGATGAGTTTATACCTGTTTTTCAGAATTTCTACGCATATATCTCCAGTGAAAACGAACAAATAAGTCTTGCTTACCACTCACAACACCATGAACATGATATCAAAACCCGGATGATAGCTACCCGGGATAGAGATCGTATACTCGGTTATTCTACTCAAGGAATTCACAAAGATGAGTTGGAAATGTTATTAGACAACTATCCTATCAAACGCGTGGGCTCTCAGGGTCAGAATAAAACGTACCTTATCTCACTTAAACTGGCTCAATTTGATTTTTTAAAACGCACTCATAATTTATCTCCTCTCCTACTTCTGGATGACATTTTCGACAAGCTTGATACAAATCGAGTAAAGAAAATTGTTGAACTTGTTTCGAATGAAACATTTGGTCAAATTTTTATTACAGATACCAACCGCGAACATTTAGACCTGATTCTTCAACAACTAGAGCAAGATGCAATCATTTTCAGAGTTGAAAATGGTGAAATTTCTTGTTAGACAGTTACATTTTGTCAAACAGAGTACTTCTATTCTATTTTAGAATTAATAGAAAAAAATTCTATTCCAGAAACATGCTTTGTATAAGAAATTTCATTTTGGAAAATATTTTTCCAAAATGAAATTTTCATTTTGTTGACAATCAACATATTGAAAATTATTTTGGAAAACTTTATATTTTAATGTTCAAAAATCAATATTTATTATTGGAATTATAAAAATAAATACCTAACATTGTAGTCCGATTTCATCGAAACAAATTATATTTTTAAAACTCTTATACTAATCTTTTTAGAAAACTTTTATCGTGGAAACAAAAACATTTACTGCTGAAGAAATAAAAGAGTCAACGCTCAAATATTTCAAAGGAGATGATTTAGCTGCCAAAGTTTGGGCAACTAAATATGCACTCAAGGATTCATTTGGTAACAACTATGAATTGAATCCTGACGACATGCATCATCGTTTAGCCAGGGAAATTGCCCGGGTGGAAAAGAAATATCCAAATTCGTTATCGGAAGATGAACTTTTTGAATTATTTCGTGATTTCAAATACATCGTCCCTCAAGGGAGTCCAATGACTGGTATTGGCAATGATTTTCAGGTTGCATCGCTTTCAAATTGCTTTGTTATTGGGTTTGATGGGGATTCTGACTCATACGGAGCCATTATTAAAATAGACGAAGAGCAAGTTCAATTGATGAAACGCCGCGGTGGAGTTGGTCATGATCTTTCTCACATTCGCCCTAAAGGTTCACCTGTTAAAAATTCCGCGTTAACTTCCACAGGTATTGTACCATTTATGGAACGTTACTCGAATTCAACGAGAGAAGTGGCTCAGGATGGACGTCGTGGTGCTCTTATGCTTAGCGTTTCAATTAAGCACCCGGACTCTGAAACTTTTATTGATGCTAAAATGGAATCAGGCAAAGTAACAGGAGCAAACATCTCTGTGAAATTACACGATGATTTCATGGAGGCTGCTATCAATAATACTCCTTTTACTCAGCAATACCCTGTAATATCTAAAGAACCATGGTTTACTAAAGAAGTTGATGCCAATGCTCTTTGGAAAAAAATCGTACATAACGCATGGCAATCGGCCGAACCTGGAATTCTTTTCTGGGATACGATTATTCGTGAATCAGTACCTGATTGTTACGCCGATTTAGGCTATAGAACAGTATCTACAAATCCTTGTGGCGAGATTCCGCTTTGTCCTTACGATAGCTGTCGCTTATTGGCCATTAATTTGTATTCATATATTAACAATCCATTTACTCCGCAAGCATCGTTCGATTTTGAATTATTCCACAAACATGTTGGCTTAGCTCAACGCATTATGGATGACATTATCGACCTTGAAATGGAGAAAATCGATAAGATTATTGCCAAGATACAATCAGACCCGGAAGACGACTCAATTAAAAATACCGAATTTCAACTTTGGGAGAAAATTAAAACAAAAACCTCACAAGGTCGTAGAACCGGTGTTGGAACTACTGCCGAAGGTGATATGTTGGCTGCTTTAGGTTATCGCTATGGAACAGAAGATGCTACTGATTTTTCTGAAAAAGTGCATAAAGCAGTGGCTTTGGCAGCTTACGGTTCATCGGTAACAATGGCAAAAGAGCGTGGAGCATTCTCTGTTTATGATGCAAAACGCGAAGAAAACAATCCGTATATTCAACGTCTGCGTAAAGCTGATCCTAAGCTATATGAAGAAATGATTAAATATGGTCGTCGTAATATTGCTTGTTTGACAATTGCTCCAACCGGGACTACCAGCATTATGACTCAGACAACTTCAGGAGTAGAACCTGTATTTATGCCTGTCTATACCAGAAGACGGAAAGTAAATCCTAACGATAAAAATGTTCGGGTAGATTTTATCGATGAAAATGGTGATTCCTGGGAAGAATACGTAGTTTTTCATCATAAATTTGTAACCTGGATGGTGGCAAACAATTATTCTACTACAAAACACTATACCAAAGAAGAAGTTGAAGAAATCGTTGCTAAATCTCCATATTATAAAGCAACAGCAAATGATGTTGATTGGCTAAAAAAAGTTCAAATGCAAGGACGCATTCAAAAATGGGTCGATCACTCAATCAGCGTTACAATAAATTTGCCTGCAGATGCTACTGAAGAACTTGTAGGTAAACTGTACGAAGAAGCATGGCGTTGTGGTTGTAAAGGAGTAACTGTGTATAGAGATGGGTCTCGTGCCGGGGTTCTTATTGCAGTTGATGAGAAAAAAGAAGAAAAAAAGGACGAAAGAAAAGAAAATTGTTTTTGCTATGAGGGCGACCATGTAATCAGACCAAAAGAGCTTGATTGTGACATTGTTCGTTTCCAAAATGCTAAAGATAAGTGGATTGCATTTGTAGGATTATCAACTAATGGTCGGCCGTACGAAATCTTTACCGGGTTGGCTGATGATGAAGAAGGTATTTTGCTTCCCAAGACAGTTACCGAAGGAAAAATCATTAAAACTGTCGACGAAAGTGGCAATAAACGGTACGACTTCCAATTCGTAAACAAACGAGGTTATAAAACAACTGTAGAAGGTTTATCCCATAAATTCGACAAAGAGTTTTGGAATTATGCTAAACTTATTTCGGGTGTACTACGCTACGGAATGCCTATCGATCAGGTAATTAAACTGGTGTCAGGTCTGCAATTAGACAGCGAATCCATAAATACATGGAAAGTAGGAGTTGAACGTGCTTTAAAGAAATATATTCCGGATGGAACACAAATCAAAGAGCAACCTTGTCCGGAATGTGGTCAAAAGACATTGGTTTATCAAGAAGGCTGTTTAAAATGTAGCAGCTGTGGATATTCAAGATGTGGTTAATTACAAGTTATAACAATAAAAAAAAACGAGTCGTATGGCTCGTTTTTTTTATTGTTATAGTATTGATATATTTATCTATACAAAGAATCAAATGTTTTCTTGCCTTTTAAAAAATATTCAATCACAATACTCTTTTGCAGGATATCCGAATAATTATCAGAAGTTGAATATAATATGTTTTGTTTGCGTTTTTCTTCAAAGTTTGGTTGCATACGTTTAAAATCAGAACGTGCTTTAAATACACTAATAGCATTTTTTGGTTTTCCCGTAACAAACAATTGAATGGCAGCAATATAATCAAATATCATTCTCCAGAACATAGTATCTTTCAATAATTTAGCAGGCAAATTTTTGTAAAGCATTAATAGATTATTTCTGAAATTCAAATAAGTTTTATAAGGATTTTCCACATTTAAAGTTCCCCCTCCAACGTGAAACACAGTACTTTCCGGGATACAAACGATACGATATCCTCTACTTTTTAATCGCCAGCAAAGGTCAATTTCCTCCATGTGAGCAAAAAAATCATCGTCTAATCCTCCCACGGTCCAAAAAGTTTTCGAACGAACAAGCAGACAAGCACCTGTAGCCCAAAAAATGTCAGTAATATTATCATATTGACCTTTATCCTCTTCTGCAGTTCCCAAAACACGTCCTCTGCAAAAAGGGAATCCAAACCGATCGATGTAACCACCAGCAGCACCTGCATGTTCGAAGTATTTCCGATTAAAATATGAACGAATTTTAGGTTGGCAAGCAGCAACATCGGCATGCTTATCCATGTAAGTTATTAATGGCTCCAACCAATTTGACATTACTTCTACGTCTGAATTTAGCAATACATAATAATCGGCTTCTATCTGAGCCAAAGCTTTGTTATACCCTCCGGCAAAACCATAATTTTTATCCAGAACCACAGTTCTTATAGTCGGAAATTTCTCCTGTAAAATCAATAATGACGAATCTGTTGATGCGTTATCAGCTATAATAATTTCAGATCCTGAGAGTTTAGTGTTTTCAATGAGAATCGGGAGGAACTGTTCTAAATATTTTTCTCCATTCCAGTTAAGAATAACAACAGCTGTAGTCATAAAAAATTTGTGAGTGTTTTTTTAATTATATTGAAATTAATTCCGGGTATATTTCCAACGTCTGTGCGACCATAGCCAATATTCAGGTTCATCTTCAATTGTTTTTTGAAGCATTCTCATATACTTCTCGGTGATTTCAAACTCTGTAGTTTGAGCTGATTTCAGTGTAATAGGAATTAGCTCACATTGATAATAGCCTCTTTTAATGCGTTTTATTTCCGCATAAAAAACAGCATAATCAAATTTTCTGGCTAATTGTTCAGTACCTGTTAACGTTGGAGTATCTTGATGTAAAAATTCTGTCCAATAATGTATTTTTTGAGCAGCAGGAGTTTGATCGGAAATCATCCAATAAATGCCCTGATCATTTCCTGATTTGTATTTGATCATTGTACGCAGTAATTCGCGTTTTTCAACATTTATTCCGCCGTACTTAGCTCGTAAATTATACATAAATCTATCAAATTGTTTATTCGATAGTCCTTTGTAAATTTGACAAGATATAATTTTTTCAGCTATAAACAAGGGAAAATTCATGCCCCATTCCCAGTTTCCATAATGAGCAGTCATTATTAGAATGCCTTTTCCTCCAGCATGTTGTTCAAGAAGCCCCTCGATATTAACAAACGAAAACCGACGTTTTATTTCAGCTTCACTAATATTAATCTCATACAAAGTTTCCAAGAATAAATCACAAAAGAAACGGTAAAACCGACGCTCAATTTTTCTAAGCTCTTTTTGAGTTTTATCTGGAAATGACTTTTCGAGATTAGTTCGAACAACAGACTTTCGATATCTAATTATATAATAAACAATTGGATAAAAAAGATCAGAAAAAAAATAAAGTACCCGCAATGGAAGTAACGTAAAAAGCCATCCAAAAGCATATAGAATATTAAACATAACAAAGATTCTTTCTCAGTTAAATTCAGTTTAAATCAAAAATAAGTTATCCATAAATTAAAGAAAACACCAAGCATAACAAAATCGCTTTGGTGTTTTCTTTAATTTAAAGTCTCTCTATTAAGAGACTATAAGTTTATGATTTCTATTACAATCACTTATCTTCAGTATAAATACCAAGCGACTTTCCATATTCATATTCGCCGTCTAAAATCAGTTGAATATCATCTTCGCTCAGCTTCATTTTATCCTTTTTAGCGCATTTTTGAATGTATTTAAACATTTCTTCTTCATCGATACTGGCTTCTTCAGTAGAATCTTCATCGATTAAACCATTTTCATCATAAAAGTCGTATACAACGTCCAAAACATATTCAATTTTCTCATCGTTGATTCGTTCTTTGGATTCTACCGGAATATAATTGAGGATGAATTTTACAGCATCATCTTCATCGTAAACTAATAAGTCGTCTTCTTGTGCTTTCATAATATTGTGCGTGTTAAGTTCGAATTCGAAATGATTTTAAATTTATACTTCAAAGATAGATTATTTTTGTTACACTCTGTTTTTATTGTCACTTTTTTTGAGAAAATAAACATTTACACAAATTTTGGAACACTCTCCGTATTTTTATTGGAAATGGAAAACATTATCATCAAAGATTGTTGTCTGTAAATTTGCGGGAAAATTCCAGAGGACCTACTCCAAACTGTTTTTGAAAACACTTGCTGAAATAGGATGGATTATTGAATCCCACCATGCAGGCTATCTCGTTGATTCTGTATTCCTTTTGAACCAGATATTCGGCTGCTTTTTTCAGTCTGATTAAATAGCTTGTTTGAAGTTCCGGCTTATCAAAATGCAGAATCGAAAGCAGAGCCGGGAGCACGAAGTAGCAAAAGTCTGCTTGTGGATTTTAATGCAGATGCACTTAAAGTTGGTTCGGTTATTACAAAACTACCCAATAAGGGAAAGCTTGGTGGATATTTTGAGGCGAACGGAAAACTGCTTGTCAAGCAGGTTGAGAGTGTAAAAGCAGTTGCTTTTGATGGAAGCAGTTACCTGAAGTTATCAAAGAGAGCTCCTGCCAGTCTCGATTGGAATTCAGCCTTTACAGCTTCGGTGTGGGTCTACAATCCGACTATTGAATCCGGAGAATGTTTACTGGCATGGAACTCACGCGAAAATATGTTGCAAGCAAGCTATGCAGCTCTGATGTACGGAACCGGACATTACGGAGCAGTTGCTCATGGTGATGGGTCGGTGGATTTACCATATAAAGAAATTCCGGCTAAAGGACAATGGCATCATATTGTAGTAACGTTCGACGGTGCTTTGGAGAATGTATATGTGGATGGAAAGCTCAATACACAAACTCCTCTTTCTCTCTTTGTAGAGAAAGGTGATATTCTGATTGGTGCTTCGGGTGAACCGTCAGAGAACTTTAGTGGATATATAGCCGGTGCTCGGTTGTATGATAAAGCATTGACGCAACAGCAAGTTATTGGTCTGATGCATGCAACTAAACCGAGAAAAAGCTTGCTTAAGTAATTTTTTAATCGAAAAGAGCAAGATAATCTACCAATATTGATTGATTATCCTCTAAAAATAGATAGAAATGAATTACATTTGGGCTTTGATTACTAAAATAAAGATAGAATAGAAATCTTTTTGATACACAGGCCTTTTATTTACAAGAGAGAAAAACATATATAACTTTATACAGAAAAACATGCGAAAATTATTTATTACAGGACTAATTGGTCTGAGTCTGTGCTTGCAGGCTCAGGTAAAAAAGAGCGGGGGATACCCGATAACCCCGGTACCTTTTACTTCGGTCAAGGTCACCGATACATTTTGGGGACAACGGCTCAAAGCCAGTCGTGAAGTGACCATTCCACTTGCATTCAGCAAATGTGAGGAAACCGGACGCTACCAGAATTTTGTAAAAGCAGCACATCCCAGCGAATCGTACAAAGTGGAAGGCTTTTCATTTGATGATACCGATGTGTATAAAACCATTGAAGGTGCAAGCTACTCGATGCAAATATATCCGGATAAAAAACTGGACAGATATATTGACAGTGTGTTGACCATCGTAAAAGCTGCTCAGGAACCGGATGGTTATCTTTATACAGCCCGCACCATGAATCCAAAATATCCGCACAAATGGTCGGGTACGAAACGTTGGGAAAAAGAAGAAGATCTCAGCCATGAATTATATGATTTGGGACATATGCTTGAAGGTGCTATTGCACATTATCAGGCTACAGGCAAACGTAACTTTTTGGATATTGCCATTAAATATGCCGATTGTGCTGCCCGTGCTATTGGCGACAAACCGGGACAAATCACCGTTGTGTCAGGTCACCAGATTGCCGAAATGGCACTTTGCAAGTTATATGTGCTGACCGGAGAAAAACGTTATCTTGATTTGGCTAAGTTTCTGCTGGATAAACGTGGATATACCGAACGTAAAGAAGAATACAGTCAGTCGCACAAACCTGTTGTTCAGCAGGATGAGGCAGTGGGACATGCTGTACGGGCAACTTATATGTATACCGGTATGGCCGATGTGGCTGCACTTACCGGCGATACAGCATACATCCATGCTGTGGATCGCATTTGGAGTAATATTGTCAATAAAAAACTATATATAACCGGTGGAATCGGTGCAACAGGAAATGGTGAAGCATTCGGTAAAAACTATGAACTGCCTAACATGTCGGCTTATTGCGAAACCTGTGCGGCTATCGGCAATGTATATATGAATTACCGGTTGTTCTTATTGCATGGCGATGCTAAGTACTTTGATGTATTGGAACGCACACTTTATAACGGACTTATTTCCGGTGTATCGTTAGATGGTGGCGGATTTTTCTATCCGAATCCATTGGAATCAATCGGTCAGCACCAACGTCAACCCTGGTTTGGGTGTGCCTGTTGCCCATCAAATATATGCCGCTTTATTCCTTCTGTGCCGGGCTATATTTATGCAGTACACAACAGCGATGTCTATATCAATCTGTTTATGTCAAACCATTCCGACCTGAAAGTAAACGGCAAAACTGTCGAACTGAACCAAAGCACCAACTATCCATGGACAGGCGATGTGAATCTGGAAGTATCACCAAAAAGCAAACAAGATTTCATCCTCAAAATCAGGGTTCCGGGTTGGGTACAAAATGAAGTTGTTCCCGGAAACCTCTATAGCTATACCGATAAAAAAACATTGGGATATACCGTGAAAGTGAACGGAAAAGTAGTGACAAGTACCATTGAAAAAGGATATTTCAGCATCAATCGTACCTGGAAAAAAGGCGACAAAGTAGAAGTTCATTTCGACATGGAAGCACGTACCGTAAAACCCAATCCTGCTGTAGAAGCCGATCGTGGTAAAATTGCCGTTGAACGTGGTCCTGTTGTTTATTGTGCCGAATGGCCGGATAATGACTTTAATATCTTCAGCATTATTCTGAATAAAAAACCTGTATTCAAAGTAGAAACTAAAAAAGATTTACTTTACGGAATCAATACCATTCAAACCGATGCACAATCATTGAGTTACGATGCACAAGGTAAACTAGTAACGAAAGAAGTAAAGCTAAACATGATTCCGTATTACTCATGGGCACACCGTGGAAGTGGCGACATGGCCGTTTGGTTGCCGATAGATTTGAGTGCCACGCGTCCTACTATGCCTGCCACCATTGCTTCCGAAAGCAAAATCAATGCCTCTCAGATGGCTAAATCCATTGTGGCTATTAACGACGGACTTGTTCCGAAAGATGAAAATGACCGTACGTTACCTTACTATCACTTGTGGCCAAAGGAAGGTACTACCGAATGGATTTCGTACGATTTTACTTCCGAAAAAACGGTGAGCCGTTCTACCGTTTACTGGTTCGACGATGCTTCCTGGGGTGGATGCCGTATTCCACAAAGCTGGAAAATATTCTATAAAGATGCTGCCGGCGACTGGAAGCCAGTTGATAATACAAATGCTTACGGAGTAGAAAAAGGCATTGGCAATGAAGTAATCTTTAAACCGGTTACTACCAAAGCGCTTAAGTTAGAAGTAAAATTGGCTGAAAAGAATACTGCCGGTATCTTTGAGTGGGAAGTAGAATGATCTATATTTACAACTTACAATAAAAGATATTATAGAAGAGGTATGTTATTCTCGGGTAACGCACTTCTTTTTATATATATTTTACTCTTATTTGGTGCTAAATTCCAATTATTTTGTAATTTAGCAGCCGAAACAAATTTTAAACTCCTCATGCAATATTCATCCAAATATATAGGTAATATACTCCATAAATCCGGTAAGGGTTTGTACGAGTGTTGGATGATTTGACCATAAACACAACTCCTGAATTCCCCATTGGAGACTTCTTGCAACCTGCAAAAACAGAACTTATCTGCATCAGATATAGTTTAATTCTTCTATTTCTACATTTTTCATTAGCATATTGTCATATTATTCTATGGGTATTGTATTTGATATCAAACGCTTTGCTGTACACGATGGTCCCGGAATTCGTACAACTGTTTTTCTGAAAGGCTGTCCTCTTTCGTGTAGTTGGTGCCATAATCCCGAGAGCATGAACTCAGCCATTTGCACCGTCCCAAAAACAGTTCGTATTGGCAATAAAACATTTACCGAAGATGAAATTGTAGGACGTGAAATGACTGTGGCAGAGGTGATGAAAGAACTCCGTAAGGAGCAAATTTTCATGGAAGAGTCTGGTGGAGGAGTTACCTTCTCGGGTGGTGAGCCATTGCTACAACACCAATTTCTTTCCGAAATGCTTGTTGATTGTCAGGCTGAAGGAATGCATACTACAGTTGATACATCAGGATACACGAACTGGAAGGCTCTCGAAAAAACAGCAGAAAACACAGATTTATTTCTTTATGATTTGAAGATAATAGATGATAATCTTCATAAAAAATATGTAGGTATTTCCAATAAGCTGATTCTGGAAAATCTGGAGAAGTTACTTGAGTTGGGTAAGAAAATCAGGATTCGAATTCCTATGATTCCCGGAATTACATTTACAGAGAATAATATTAATCAGACACTTGAATATTTGTCAAACCTAAAGTATCCGGTTGAAGGTGTGGATTTATTGCCTTACCACAACACAGCTGCACATAAATACGAACGGTTTAAGATAGAAAACAAACTCGGCAAATTAAATTCAATCAATAAAGCTGATCTTGCTGAAACAAAATTACTATTTGAAAAGGCAGGATTTGATGTGAAAATCGGGGGCTGAGATAACCCCAAACCCCTAAAGGGGAACAGTATTACTCTCATTAAGATATTTGAAAATAAATAAAAACAATACTAATTTAGTCCCCTTTAGGGGCTGGGGTTATATTATGACAGAACGAATTCAACAACTACGCGAACAAAGTCTGAATGCCGTTTATTGCATATCGGCGGAAAGAGGCTTATTGATGACAGAGTTTTACAAAAACCATGTGGCTTTTGGCGATTCCATTCCTGTTCAACGGGCTAAATCATTTCAATATGTACTAGCCAATAAATATATTTGTATCAACGATATGGAACTGATTGTGGGAGAACGTGGACCGGCTCCAAAGTCAACTCCAACTTATCCGGAAATAACAGTTCACTCCTTGCAGGATTTGGAAGTTCTGAACTCGCGCGAAAAGGTCTGGTTTCGGGTAGATGATGCAACGCGCAAAGCCTTTGAAGAAACCATAATCCCGTTCTGGAACGGGCGTTCCAACCGCGACCGCATGATGGAAGCCATGACTACTGAATGGCATGATGCTTACGAAGCCGGAATCTTCACTGAATTTATGGAGCAACGTGCTCCGGGACATACCGTGGCCGGTTATAAAATCTACCAAAAAGGAATGTTTGACATTATTCAGGACGTGGAAGAAAGTATGGCTAAGCTTGACTTTGTAAATGACCCGTTGGCATACGACAAAAAGGAAGAACTCAAAGCCATGAAAATCACTGCGGAAGCTATTATTATGTTTGCCAACAGGCATGCAGAGAAACTGGATGAACTGGTTTCTATTGAAAATGATATTGTTCGTAAAGCTGAATTAGCAGAAATGGCGCGGATTTGCCGACGCGTTCCTGCCCATGCACCGGGCACTTTTCATGAGGTATTACAACATTACTGGTTTATTCATCTGGGTGTAGTCACAGAGTTGAATCCCTGGGATTCATTCAACCCCGGACGTCTTGACCAACATCTTTATCCATATTACAAAGCCGAAACAGAGGCTGGAACATTAACCCGTGAACAGGCTGTGGAAGTCCTCGAATCGTTCTGGGTGAAATTCAACAACCATCCTTCACCTCCCAAAATTGGAGTTACAGCACAGGAAAGTAGTACGTATACCGATTTTTGTTTGATTAACCTTGGTGGTGTGAAACCCGACGGGACTGACGCTGTGAACGAAATGTCCTATATACTGCTTGATGTGATAGAGGAAATGCGTTTACTACAACCAAGTTCTATGGTTCAATTGAGTAAGCTTAATCCCGATAGCTTTATCGACCGTGCGGTAAAAATCACCAAAACCGGTTTTGGTCAGCCATCTATTTTTAATACCGATGCCATTATTCAGGAATTGGTCAATCAGGGAAAAGACATTGTAGATGCCCGAAACGGAGGATGCAGCGGCTGCGTTGAAGCCGGAGCTTTTGGAACGGAAAGCTATATTCTTTGCGGCTATTTCAATTTGCCTAAAATACTGGAAGTGACTTTGCATAATGGTTTCGATACCCGTACCGGAAAACAACTAGGACTTAAAACGGGTGAAGCTTCAGCATTCAAATCGTATGAACAATTGCTGGAAGCTTTTAAAACGCAGGTTGAACATTTCCTGCGTATAAAAATTATTGGTAACAACACCATCGAGAAAATCTTTATGACTCATATCCCAACGCCATTCTTGTCATTGATTATCGACGATTGTGTGGCGCGTGGCATGGACTATATTCAGGGCGGTTCCCGCTATAACACCAATTACATTCAGGGTGTAGGCATGGGAACAATGACCGATGCACTTACGGCTTTGAAGAAGCACGTGTTTGAAGAAAAATCGATAACTTTACCTGAGTTTATTCGTGTACTCGAAAGCAATTTTGAAAATAATGATGAGTTGCTTTACAAGTTGTTATACAAAACACCGAAATACGGTAACGATGATAATGCGGCTGATGACCAACTGGTGGACGTCTTCAATATCTATCACGATGCGGTGCAAGGGCACCGGAGTCCACGTGGGGCAGAGTATAGAATTAATCTCTTGCCGACCACCTGCCACGTGTATTTTGGAAGTGTGATGCATGCCAGTGCTGATGGACGAAAAGCCGGATTGCCGGTTTCTGAAGGCATTTCACCCGTGCAGGGTTCCGACAAGAACGGACCGACTTCGGTGGTGAAATCGGCAGCTAAAATCGACCATCTTCATACCGGTGGAACGCTGCTGAATCAGAAATTTAGTCCTGCTTTTTTTGAAGATGACATGGCTATTCGCAAAGTTTCAGGTTTGGTACGTAGCTATTTCCGAATGAACGGGCATCATATTCAATTCAATGTGGTTGATGCCAATACCTTGCGACATGCGCAGAAACATCCTGAAAAATACAGGAACCTGATTGTGCGCGTGGCCGGTTACAGCGATTATTTCAATGATCTGGGGCTCGATTTGCAAAATGAAATTATTGAGCGGACGGAACACAATTCATTTTAAAAGATGGCTCCTGGCGAGAAGTGAAGAAACTCCGCGCATTCAGTATATCTGCAACGGAGAAAACAATATGATGACCGAAAACGGAACACGTTGGTTGGGAAACGAAAGTAATTCCCAAAACAGCGGAAGAAGTTGAAGCAGTACGGAAATCTGACTGATTATCATGCACATTAAAAGACAAAGGCAACTCATTTCTGAGTTGCCTTTGTCTTTTAATTTTTCGAAGGTCATTTATTTTTCACTTCCACTTTATTCCAATCCGGTGGAGTAACGCCCATAAGATTTTTTACAAAGAAATCGAAGCGTTTGTGTTCACCATAGTCACCACCCATGGTGTGAGGCACACCGGGAAGCACTATCAGTTCGAAGTCTTTATTGGCTTTTATCAGTTCGTGGCACACCTTGTAGGTGGTCGAAGGATCAACGTTATCATCCATTTCACCTACAACCAACATCAACGGACGGGTAAGCAAATGTGCATTTTCCACATTGGAACAGGCTATGTAACTTGAGTCAATTGGGTAGCTCATCCATTGTTCGTTCCACCATATCTTATCCATGCGATTGTCATGGCTTCCGCACGAAGAATAAGCGGCTTTGTAATGTTCGGGATGAAACAGTACGGCTCCCAGAGCTTCCTGACCGCCGGCCGATGCACCGAAAATACCGATATGTTCGATATCCATATACGGATATTTGGCGGCAGCAACTTTTGTCCATGCTATCCGGTCAGGAAATCCGGCATCTTTCAGGTTTTTGTAACAGATATCCTCGAAAGCTTTAGAACGAAACGAAGTTCCCATACCATCCATTTGAATAACGATAAATCCTAATTCGGCAAGAGCCGACATGTTCCAGTTATACGGAATAAATGTTTTGGGTGTGTACTGACTGCCTGGTCCTGCGTAAATATATTCAATAACAGGATATTTCTTAGTAGGGTCAAAATTTGTCGGACGACAAATAATACCCCAGATATCGGTTTTGCCATCTCTTCCTTTTGCCACGAATGGTTCGGGAGCAACCCAACCTGCTTTTAGCAATTCACTTATGTCGCTCTTTTCGAGCGGCATAACAATTTTCCCATCTGCCGCACTGCGCAATACAGCTACCGGAGCTTTGTTTACCAACGAATAAACGTCAACCAGATACTTTTTATCTTCAGAAAACCAAGCCTGATGCATTCCCTCTTCGGGTGTCAGGCACGTAAGCCCTGAACCATCGAAACGAATACGGTAATACCGCACCAGATAGGGATCTTCGTTTGGCACCATACCGTTGGCAGTGAAAGTTATCTCGCGCTTTTTCTCGTCCACGTTCAGCACATCACGCACGTACCACTCACCTTTGGTAATTTGATTTTTCACCTTTCCGGTATGACGGTCGTAGAGGTAGAGATGATTCCAGTTGTCGCGTTCGCTCATCCAGATAATTTCGTTTCCTCCCTCAAGATTCTGACGGAAATAGCGGGTGTAGTTCACAAAAGTTTTTGATGTTTCTTCAATCAAAACCTTTACATCTCCTGTTTCTGCCGAAATTTCCAATATACGATACACTTGATGGCCACGTTGGTTGTATTCAATCATTACCGATTTGCTGTCGGCAAACCATTCAAATGCTTTTAAATCCATTTGATTTTTACACAAATCTGTGGAAACAATTTTTTGATCACCACTTGCTATATCGAAAATCACAGGCGTACGTGAAGGTAGTACATCGCCCGGTTTTACGTAATCGCGGGTCTGTAGTTTTGGTTGAAACTGATCGGCTGGCGAGGACTCAATAAGATACAGTTTACGAACTTCAGCCGCATGAATGCGCATAACAGCCAGTTTCTTCGAGTCAGGCGACCAATAGGGATAAGCTGAATAATAATCGTCTTTAGAGCCCTCATGACTTAATGCTTTTTCAACTCCGGTTTTAATATCTTTGACATAAAGATTGTTGTCTTTGACAAATGCAGACAACTTTTTATCAGGCGAAATAACCGGTTTTCCTTCACGTTCAGTATCCACTGTTCCCCAATATTCTTCTTTTTTGGTCACAACAATGTCTCCCTTTTTTAATGAGTTATTCCTGATAGAATATGCCCAGTTAGATGCATTGTACACAAAACGGATTGTATCCAATGCAGGAGTTACATTTACAGAAGTAATTGTAAGATGTTTAACATCCACAGTCCGCTTAGTTGTCAACGTAAGTTCAAGAGCTAATTTATTAAAATCAAAAAGCTCGGATCGCGTTTTCTTTTTAGCATCGACTACTACATAGCTTTTACCTTGTGGTGTGTTACGTACGTACCAAAAGCAATCTGTATTACCTATCCACTGTGGTGTAACGTTTGAATAAAACACTTTATCTTTAAATTTTTCCTGAAGCGAGTAAGCACGATTGTAAGATTCTACCGTGCCCTGCGCTAAAAGAGATTGACCGATGCCCCAGATTACGAGAGCTAAAAGAGTAAGTTTTTTCATTGAAATTTGACTGAATTTAATCTGTTTTATAATCAAAACTTTATATATAGAATGTAAATTCTATTTGTCCGCAAATGTATTAATTTATTCTCTTAAATAAGTAGAAGTTGAGGTGTAATGGACAATAGTGATGTTTTTTTGGACTAATTTTGCTGTGATGATATTCTAAATCATTGCTGCCCGGTAAAAAACTGTAGATTCTTCACTTCGTTCAAAATGACAGATTATCACATCCTCTTTGTAAGGGATGGGGTAGGTTGGCGGCGAAGCCGCTAACCTACCCCATCCCAAAATATAAAACATTGATTGTCATTTCAAACGAAGTGAGAAATCTTGTGTGTTGATTGGGTATATTGCAAAATAAAAGCCACTTGCAAGAAATTCTTACAAGTGGCTTATTATCAATTGTCGGGGTAGCGGGATTCGAACCCACGACCCCCTGCTCCCAAAGCAGGTGCGCTAACCGGACTGCGCTACACCCCGTTGCTATATCATTTCTGAATTGCGAGTGCAAAGGTACGCTCTTTTTCGGATTATGCAAACTATTTGTTGTATTTTTGTGAGAAAAACAGAGGAAAAATTTTTCATCTGAACTCAAATTGCTGAAAAATAAAAGCTTAAAAAATGGCAGGCATTTACATTCATATTCCTTTTTGTGCAAAAAGATGTACTTATTGCGACTTTTACACAGAAGTAGCCCCAAAACTGATACCTGTTTTGGTCGATTCTATCGTTAGAGAGCTAAACGTTCGAAAAAGTTATTTGCAAAATGAGACGATAAATACAATTTATTTTGGCGGAGGAACACCCAGTATTTTAAATCCGGAAGAATTTTCAAAAATTTTCGAAACAATTTTCTCGATTTATTCGGTTGATAAAAATGCTGAAATCACTTTCGAGGCAAATCCTGATGATTTAACTGTTGACTTTTTTGATTCTATTAAAACATTACCTTTCAATCGCATTAGTATCGGTATACAATCTTTCGATGATGAGGATTTAAAAAGAATAAATCGGCGACATTCGGCAAAACAAGCTGCAGAAGCAGTTAAAAATGCACAAAATGCAGGATTCACGAATATTAGCATTGACTTAATATATGGTTTGCCATTTCAAACTATTGAAAAATGGAATAGACAACTAGACACAGCTTTAAGTCTTAACATTCAGCACGTTTCGGCTTATGGACTGACTTACGAAGAAGGAACAAAGCTATGGAAGCAACGGGAAAATGGAACTGTGAAGCCAGTAATTGATGAAACAATGAATGAAATGTATTTATTGTTGGTTAATAAAATGAAAGAAAATGGTTTTGAAGCTTATGAAATATCTAACTTTGCCATTCGAAATTTTCGTTCACGTCACAATTCATCTTATTGGAAACAAGATATGTATCTGGGAGTTGGTCCCTCAGCTCATTCTTACGATTTAAATTCCAGACAGTGGAACATAGCGTCAATTACCAAATACATTTCTGCTTTGGAAAATAACACGACGTTTTTCGAGAAAGAAGAGTTGACACTTTTCGACCGATATAACGATTATGTAATGGTTTCATTACGAACTTTAGAAGGAATAGATCTTGTTTTCTTAGAACAAAAATTTGGATTAGAACTAGCAACGTATTGTTTTGTAAATATTCAATCATATATTGAAAATAACTACGTCATACATTCTGATAAAAAACTAAGTTTAACTCTCGAAGGAATAATGATTTCCAACCAAATTTTAATACAACTAATGAAGGTATAAATTGCAGAAAAAAATGTACTTTTGTGGCTTTAATATTTCAATGTTATTATGGAAAAAATGAATCATAAAAGCCCTTTTCGTATAAAATTCAAACGTGCGTTTTGGGGATTATTCGCATTTGGTATTCTTTGTTTAGTTTTGATGTTTGTATTCATAAATGCAGGTTGGATTGGTTACTTACCTCCGATTGACGAGTTGCAAAACCCTAAGAACAAGTATGCAACTGAAATATACTCATCTGACTTACAACTCCTTGGTAGATATTTCTATAGTAAACAGAATCGTGTAGAGGTTCATTATAACGACATATCAAAAGATGTTGTAAATGCATTGGTAGCTACAGAAGATGTTCGATTCTATAAGCACTCGGGTATAGATGGGATTGCATTAACTCGTTCAGCCATATTTAGAGGAATATTTCAGCATAAAAGCTCTGGTGGTGGTAGTACCATTACACAGCAGTTAGCCAAGCAGTTATACTCGCCAAAGGCCGACAACTTTATTATTCGCGCATTACAAAAACCGATTGAGTGGGTAATTTCAATAAAACTGGAGAGATTATATACAAAAGAAGAAATTGTAACTATGTATCTCAATCAGTTAGACTTTCTTAATAATGCAGTAGGGATTAAATCTGCTGCACAAATCTATTTCAGCACTTCACCTGCCAAGCTTAAAATTGAAGAAGCAGCCACTATAATAGGAATGTGTAAAAACCCTTCTTACTTTAACCCTGTTCGCTATAACCAGCGAACACTTGAACGTAGAAATGTTGTACTCAACCAAATGCGAAAGGCAGACTTCATATCCAGAGAACAATATGATTCTTTAAAAGTACTTCCATTAACTTTAAAATATAAAAGCGTTGACCACAAACTGGGACTAGCAGCTTATTTCAGAGAGTATTTACGCATGATGCTTACAGCCAAAGAACCTAAAAGCAGCGATTATGCCAGTTGGCAACAAGGAAAATACGAATTAGATAAAAAATCCTGGGATACAAATCCACTTTATGGATTTTGCAATAAAAACAGAAAACCGGATGGTTCACCATACAACATCTATACAGATGGTTTAAAAATTTACACCACTATTGATTCCCGGATGCAGAAATATGCTGAAGATGCAGTAAATGAACATATGCTGGCAATTCAAAAAAACTTTTTCAAAGAAAAGAAAGGTAGAAGCTATGCCCCGTTTGCCCGTAATATGAAACAGGAAGAAATTGATGAAACTATGTCACGCTCAATGAAGCAATCTGACAGATATTACAGAATGAAGTCAGCAGGCAATTCAGAATCAGAAATTAAAGCTGTGTTCAACAAGAAAATCGAAATGCAGGTTTATTCATACAAAGGAGATATTGATACACTAATGTCGCCAATAGATTCAATCCGTTATCATAAGTATTTTCTTCGATGTGGAATGATGTCGATGAATCCGCACAATGGTGAAGTAAAAGCATATATTGGAGGACCTGATTTCTCTCAATTTCAATATGATATGGTAAATGTTGGTCGCCGTCAGGTTGGTTCTACAGTGAAACCGTTTTTATATACATTGGCCATGGAGGAAGGCATGTGGCCATGTGATAAAACCACCTGGCAACCAATAACATTAAAAGATGGGAATGGAAGGTCGTGGTCACCAAAAACTACAACAAAAAATAAAACGGTTGGCGATATTGTCTCTTTACGTTGGGGATTATCTAACTCAGATAACTGGATTTCAGCATATCTAATGAGTTTATTCTCGCCGGAAGCTATGGTTAAACTAATGCGTTCATTCGGAATAAGAGGGCAAATAGATCCTGTTGTTTCTTTATGTTTAGGACCTTGTGAAATTTCAGTTGGAGAAATGGTAGATGCTTACACCGCTTTCCCCAATAAGGGAATTCGTGTTGACCCTGTTTATGTAACCCGAATTGAAGATGCAAACGGGAATGTAATAGGAAAATTCACACCACAAATGCATGAAATCTTCAGTGAAACTACAGCATACAAAATGATTTACATGATGCGGGCAGTAGTAGATGGTGGTACCGGTGGTAGAATTCGTCGTGATTATGGACTTATGATGCCAATGGGTGGTAAAACCGGAACAACTCAAAACAACTCTGATGGTTGGTTTATGGGCTACACTCCTTCCCTTGTATCCGGTGTTTGGGTTGGTGGCGAAGATCGGTCTATACACTTTGATAATATAGCTCAGGGACAAGGAGCAAGCATGGCATTGCCAATATGGGCATTATATATGAAAAAAGTATTAGCAGATAGAGATTTGGGTTATTCAGCTTCTGAACAGTTTGATATTCCAAGTTCGTTCAATGCCAATTCAGGATGTGAAGCTAATGCATTTCAATAATTGATTATTTTAAAATTTCAGCCTTGAAAAAAGTATTATTTATTACAGTTTGTCTATTGACCCAGGTTTTAGCCATGGCGCAATGGAATACTGAACGCATTCTTGCCATTGGTCAAAATGCATTGTATTTCGAAGACTATGTATTGTCTATTCAATACTTTAATCAGGTTATAAAGATAAAACCTTACCTGGCAGAACCCTATTTAAACAGAGCCATTGCCAAAATACAACTTGGCGATTATCAGGGAGCCGACAAAGATTGTTCTGCCGCAATTGAAATAAATCCTTTTCTTCCACAAGCATATTATGCACGGGGATTTGCGCGTCGAAAAATGAACTTTTTCAACGAAGCTATAGCCGATTTCACTAAAGCACTGGAATTTAGTCCGAATAGCTTATATTTAATTATGAATCGTATGGATGCCCGCGAAAACATAAAAGATTATGCCGGAGCAATGAGCGATGCTGAAACATACTTGAAACTAAGTCCGAAAACCTACTCTGTCCTTTATGAAAAAGGTAGAATCCAACTGGAACAAAAAGATACTATCGGAGCCGAAAAATCATTTAATCTTTTTATTCAAAAAGATAGCTCGAATTGTTTGGCATGGAGTTCAAGAGCAATACTTCGGATGCAAAAAAATGATTTAGATAGTGCCCTGAAAGATTATTCCGAAGCAATTAAAAGAAATTCAACTTATGTAGGTGATTACATTAACAGAGGAATTATAAATGTAGAAAAAAAGAATTACAAACAAGCACTTCTTGACTATAACTCTGCTATTAAGATTGAAAAGGACAATGCCTTAGCTTATTATAACCGTGGCTTATTGCGAGCAAATCTGGGCGATAATAACAATGCTTTGACCGATCTGAATACCGTATTAAAACTTGATTCATCAAATACAGAAGCTTTATTGAGAAAAGCCATGTTAGAGTTAACAGTTGGTGAATATAGAAGTTCTATTAAAGATTACAAATCAATTATTTCCAAATACCAATATTTCATTCCGGCTTATTTAGGAATTGCGGAAGCTGAAACATCGCTGGGCAATCAAAAAGTAGCATTTCAATACAGGCAAATGGCAAGTAATCTGGAAAAAAATAAAGATTATATTAATCGCAAGAACAAAGAAAATATTCAGGCTAAGAATAAATTGGCAACTAACTCTCAAAAAAGCTCTTCAAGTCGTAAAACAGAATTATTTAATCGCTTTGCTACTGAAGATACTGATAATACAGAAACCGAGTCAAAATATTCTGATGCAACACGTGGAGCTGTCCAGGATAAATATACAGATGTTGTAAACGAGCGAAACTTTGTTTTGACTTATTACGCCAAAGCAGATGAAATACGTCATACCAATTTATATTATCCAACTCTGGTTCAATACAATAAAGAAAATAAGCTTAGTTCTGTTTTAAAAATTACCAACAATGAACTTGCACTCACAGCTGAATTGATAAATGTTCATTTCGAAGCCATTAATGAATTATCATTAAAACTTACAACCGACAATAACGCAGACTTATATTTTAACCGGTCTTTAGAATTTGCTATGGTTCAGGATTTTAAAAGTGCAATTGAAGACCTTAACAAAGCTATCTTGCTTAGACCTGATTTTATGTTAGCCTATTTCTGTCGCGCCAATATCAGATATAAACTGGTTGACTACAATAAAAATTTAGATTTAAACAACAATATAGTTGTAGATAATACAAAAAAGAAATTAGCAGAAAAGCAGTCATTGTTTGATGTGGAAATGATTATGCGAGACTATGAAAAGGTAACTGAACTGAATCCCGATTTTTCTTTTGCCTATTTCAATAAAGCGAATATATTATGTACTCAGAAAGATTTCCAGACAGCCATAGCTAATTATTCAAAAGGTATTGAAATAGATCCCGATTTCGCGGAAGCTTACTTTAACCGTGGACTTACCTACTTATTTATTGGCGAAGATGCTAAAGGATTGGCAGACTTGAGTAAAGCTGGCGAATTAGGTATTTATAAGTCATACAATTTAATTCAAAGATTTAAAAAATAAAATTCTCCTTTTAAAACATAATCGGCTGAACTTCTTTAAAGAAATTCAGCCGATTATGTTTTAAGTCTAACCAATATTAACTGTTTTTATTGCCTGGATTTTACTTACTATAACCTTATAGCAAATTTTTTCAACCGTGCATCAAGCATATGAGTCGGAATTATTTCCTTGATACATTCCGCTACAGCATTAATTAACCCTTCCCTGACAAAATCATGCCGTATAACTATCGAGATTTCACGGGTTGCTTCAGGCTTTACAATATCACGCAAATTCAACTTTTGTTTTTCGCTCAGTAAATCTATATGAAGTTCGGGAATAACAGTATAACCTCCATTTAAATCAACAATTTTCACTAACGTATCAATACTTCCGGCTTCATAAGTAGAAGATTGAATTGGTTTCTCATGACAAAAATTGAAAACCTGATTGCGTAAACAATGCCCTTCTTCCAATACCCAGAGTTTATCTAGCGGCATATCACTTGCTGATAGTTCTGTTTTCTCATAAATAGGTTCATTTGGAGAAATATATGCCACAAATTTCTCATAATAAAGCGGAACTTCAAGAATTTTTGGATCTTCCAACGGCGTGGAAAGTATTGCCATATCAATTTCGGCTACACGTAGTTTTTCTATAATTGCGGATGTGTGCATTTCACTTATTTTCAGCGAAATTTCAGGATATAATTTTTTAAATGATGCAATAAACTTTGGCAACAAATAAGGAGCAATAGTTGGTATAACAGCTAGATTCAGCGTTCCTGTTATTGAACTTTTTGTAGATAGCACACTTTCTTTCAACTGATTTGACTGATAAATAATCACTTGCGCCTGAGTTATAATTTGCTTCCCTATTTCTGTGGTTTCGATAGGTTGACGTGAGCGGTCAAATATTTTGCAATCCAGCTCTTCTTCTAACTTTTGTACCATTGCACTGAGTGTTGGCTGTGTAACACCACACAATTCTGCAGCTCGAACAAAATGACGCGTCTTTTCCAGCGCCAATACGTATTCTAATTGTTGTAAGGTCATAACATATAGTTTTTATCTATGCAAAGATAATGATTATACAACAAATAATAGACTTTTCTTTAATAATCAGAATTCTGTCTTATGTTTAATTATGAAATATGAATACTTAATAATTAATTACTTAACTATCTTTGTACAAAATATAAAACAATAAACCATGAAGAAAAATATTCTTATATTAATCTTGTTTTCACTCTGTTTTTCTACTACTCAGGGTCAACTTCTATGGAAAATCTCCGGAAATGGATTGAAGCATCCCTCCTATCTTTTTGGTACTCAAAATCTTATTTCAATTCAGTTTTTGGATAGTGTGCCCGGATTGTTTAAAGCATTTAGTGATTGTGATGCTATTGTAGGCGAAACTGTTATGAACACAATTGATGCCACTGCCAAAATTCAACAAGCTGCCATTATGCCAAGTCATATAAATATTAAAGATTTATTAAACGACGATGAATACAATGTCGTTGATAATGAATTGAAATCTGTTATGAAATTTGGATTAAACGGTATCTCGATTATGAATCCTTCACTAATCCTGAATTTATACGAAATGGAAATTTATAAGAAACGTACAGGATTTAAGGATGACAATCAATCTGATTCATATTTTCAGCTTGTTGCTGCCGAGAAAGATAAGAAAGTACTTGGTTTGGAAACTGTTGACCAACAAATTAAAACTTTATACGGTAATGCTACTTTGGAGCGTCAAGCTGACATTTTAGTTGAAATGATAAAGCAAAAAGATAAAATTCTTAATGAAATGATAGAACTGAATAAGTTATATAAAGCAGGTAAAATTGAAGAATTAGTGGATTTTTCCAAAGGAAAAGGAAATATTATGGATATGACCGAAGAAGAATATACTAAACGAGTTGATAATAGAAATGCAGACTGGATGACTAAATTACCTGATATGATGAAAGATTCATCTTGTTTTATCACTGTAGATGCCATACATCTGGGAGGAAAAAACGGATTAATCAAACAGCTTGAAAAAAGAGGTTATAAAGTAAAAGCAGTGGAATAGTTTAAGTGAAGTAACATCTTAATTTTCTATTTCCAATTATCATTCAATTGGAAATAGAAAATTAGTTACCAATCAAAATATCTTTCTATAAATATGGCAATACGGTGTTCCGTGTTTTTTTTCATAATATGCCTGATGATAATCTTCCGCTTTCCAAAATTCAGGTGCAAGGCGTAAAATGGTTGCCACTTTATAACCTTTATCAGTCAGAATACCGATATATTTTTCGGCTATCAACTTTTGATTTTCCGAAGTATAAAAAATTACAGAACGATACTGGTCGCCTACATCCGGCCCCTGCCCTCCTACCTGGGTAAAATCATGAGTTTCAAAATACAATTTGATCATGCTTTCATACGAAGTTTTTGTATTATCAAATACAACTTCTGTAGTTTCCACATGACCGGTTTCACCGGTACAAACTTCTTTGTAAGTAGGGTTCTTTGTATGACCACCCATATATCCCACTGTGGTTGAAATTACTCCGACAGCCTTCATAAAGTGGTATTGTGTGCCCCAAAAACATCCTGATGCAAAATATGCAATCTCATGATTATTATTTTCTTTTTCCATCTCTTTAGCGGGTATAAATTTTAACGATATAGAATTCACACAGAATCTTGTATTTTTTTTAGTAAAACCTTCATTCAAAAACACATGTCCCAGGTGTGCTCCACAATTAGAACAAATAATTTCAGTACGTTGCCCATCAGCATCCGGTATTTTTTTTACTGCACCGGGTATTTCATCGTCAAAGCTTGGCCACCCACAGTGTGCATCAAATTTATCTTCGGAACGATATAGAGGTGCATCGCATTGTTTGCAAACGTAAGTACCTTTCGCATAATTATTTTCATACTCGCCTGTAAAAGGTCGTTCTGTAGCTTTATGTAAAATAACCGCTTGTTCTTCTGGAGTTAATGGATTCAATTTCATCTTTTTTACTTGTTGATTACAGGCGCTTTGACTAACTATCAAAAATAAGCCTGTGATTATTACAGTTAGATTTATTTTCATTTTACTGTTTATCTAAATTTGAAGACTAAACAGTTGAAAGTATATCTTTGTTCGGTAGATCGTAAAACAACAAACGCCTTCAATAAAAAGGCGTTTGATAGACATTGAATAAACTGTTAGCGCAATCTATCTGCCGATTTCACTAAGTTTTCATCTTTTCCGATTGCTCCAATCGCTAAGAAATTCAGGATAAGATTTATTATTGGAAAAACAGTGGTAATCCTAAGATGCCAGTCTGTATGCAATCGGTTACAGGCAGACCATATATAAAAACACAGGAAAGCGTAATAAATGATCATAAAAATCATATTCATCACACAATATCGAATTTGTTTAATTCTGTTTTTGTATGAGAAAATAGTTATTAAAGCAAAAACAGGAACTACCATCGAAATGGCCGTCAATCCCCAAATGTTAGATTCAAAGATATTTCCGGTAGATTTTACTAACGATATACCATTAATATCTACCAGATAAATCAATTTATCAACATGATTAATTAAATCGGCTATTGGCGAGAATATAATAAATCCCGATAAAATCACTATAACTAATAAGTAAAGAGTTTGAATTCGTTGTATCATAATTATTTATTTTTTTTTGTCCATAATGCATCCCGAACTTCATAAATTCGTTCGATGATATCTACTACCTTTAACCCCTCAAGAGCGTTGGTAGTAATATTACCTTTATCATTTAATTTTTGAATCACATTTTCAATCACATAATGGTGATTTTGCGCTGAACCTTTGTATGAGCCATAATCGTTTGGAGGATTGGATGGTGAAAGTTCAGGCATGACATAATCTTTAATATGGCAAAATGTTACTTCATTCATGTACTGCCCGGAAACCTTCACTGTTCCTTTTGAACCTATTATGGTAATGCTGCTTTCTAAATTTGAATCCCAAACCGAAGTTGAATAGCTTAAACACCCCATTCCTCCTTTGATGAAATTGAAGGTTACAATTCCGCTATCTTCAAAATCCGTTAATTTCTTATGACTGAAATCAGCAAAACTTCCAGATATATTGCTTATATTACCGAATAACCAATACATAATGTCAATGAAGTGTGAAAATTGGGTGAAAAGAGTTCCACCATCCAGCTTCGCATTTCCATGCCAGTTGCCTTTATTGTAATATCTTTCGTCTCGATTCCAAAAGCAATCAAGCTTCACCATAAAGATATCACCAAGTATTTCATTATCAACTAATTCCTTTAACCAAACAGAAGGAGGAGAATATCTATTTTGCATAACACAAAAAACATGACAAGATGTCTCAAGTGACTTGAAAATAATTCTTTCTGCATCATATTTCTTAAGAGCCATTGGTTTTTCAATCACAACATGCTTCTTTGCATCTAGCGCTTTGATGGCATATTCAGCATGATAGCCATTTGGAGTACAGATATTAATTACATCAATGTCCAGATTTGCAGCTAATAGTTCATCAAAATTGCTAAAGAATTTTTCTTGAATATTATTCAGACACAATTTTTCTTTTTGCAAAACATCGCATACAGCAACTAATTCTGCTTCGGGATTCTGACGAATCATCTCAGCATGTCGTTTTCCAATATGTCCCTGACCTATTACTGCAAATTTTATCATTCTTCTGTTTATTTGGTAATTTGATTATTTGTTCGTTAAATCTTTTTTAGTTGGGAATATGTTTCTAAATCAAGCCAACAAAATATTTCGGTATATCGAATTTGTTCTTAAAAAATAGCAAGTTATCGGCAAACCAATCTTACCGCTCCATCTTTCAATTCATACTCCTGCCCCGTTTCAGGACAAACAGCTTTGTTACCTGATCCGAAAGCGAGTTTGTGTCCGTTTTCGCTAACCCATCCTATTTGTTTTGCCGGATTGCCCACAACCAATGCAAAGGCCTTCACCGGTTTTGTAATAACAGCTCCTGCACCAATCATGGCATATTCACCAATTTCATTTCCACAGACTATTGTTGCATTTGCACCAATACTTGCACCTTTGCGAACTAAAGTTTGAATATACTCGCTTTTTCTGCTAACATGGCTGCGTGGGTTAATCACATTCGTGAAAACCATTGAAGGACCAAGAAAAACATCATCCTCACAAATTACTCCCGCATAAACTGAAACGTTGTTTTGAATTTTCACGTTACGCCCGAGTTTAACATTGGGCGAAATTACAACATTTTGCCCGATATTACAAGCTTCTCCAACGATACAACCTGACATAATATGCGAGAAATGCCAGATTTTACTGCCATTCCCTATTTCACAACCTGAATCGATTACAGCTGTTTCGTGTGCAAAGTATTCTTTCATATGTGATGACTTTGTTATTCGTATATATTCAAAATAGAATTATATGTTTGATAAGTTGGCAATGCTCAACAACTAACCCGGGAACTCCAACACACTATCTGTTATATATTTCAATTGGTCGAGCTTTAATTCAGTGTGCATAGGCAATGACAATACACATTCGCTGAGTTTTTCAGCATTTGGAAAATCGCCAGCCTGATAACGGATATTCTTATAGGCTTTCTGTAAATGTAACGGAACAGGATAATAAATCATGGAAGGTATACCTTTATCAGAAAGGTATTTTTGCAATTCAGAGCGATTAACGTCATTCAGTTTCAATGTGTATTGATGAAACACATGAGTGGAATAGGTGGAGCGAGCTGGAATTGTCAATTTCTTATTGTTTAAAAATGCAAAATCATAAGATTCTGCAGCTGCCTGACGACTCCCATTGTAAATGTCAAGGTATTTTAATTTAACTCCTAATATAGCAGCCTGAATATTGTCTAAGCGAGAATTAACACCTACGAAATCATGATGGTATCGCTCAACCATTCCGTGATTGGCTATGGCTCTCATTTTTGAAGCTAAATCATCATTGTTGGTAAATATAGCACCACCATCACCAAAGCAACCCAGATTTTTTGAAGGAAAAAAAGATGTACATCCCACGTCACCCATACAACCCGATAGAGCAGAACTTCCATCGGTAAAAGTATAAACTGCACCTATTGACTGGCAAGCATCTTCAATTACATAAAGATTATGTTCTTTTGCCAATACCATAATTCCTTCCATATCGGCATTTTGGCCAAATAGATGAACTGGAACAATCGCTTTTGTTTTAGGGGTAATAGCATGCTTTACAGACTCTAAAGAGATATTGAATGTATCAGTATCAACATCAACCAATACAGGTGTTAAACCAAGTAATGCAACCACTTCTGCAGTAGCTATAAATGTGAATGTGGGGGTAATTACTTCGTCACCGGGCTTTAACCCGAGTGCCATGAGAGCTATCTGCAAAGCATCAGTTCCATTTCCAACCGGAATTACATGTTTTACTTTTAAAAATAATTCTAAATTACGTTGAAGGTTGTCGACCTTTCCACCTTTTACAAAAACCGTGGAATCAATTACTTCTTGAATTGCAGCATCTACTTCGATTTTGATTTTTTCGTATTGACTGCGTAAGTCAACCATCTGAATATCTTTCATAGCATCCCTCCAACCCCAAAAAAGGGCTATTTTTGTTCTAAAATAAATTCTACTTCCTGTGGAGATATTCGAATATTGGAAATATTCAGACTGTTATTTTTGACATTCAATTTCCACTTACTTGTTTTCAAATCTTTTAAATCGTTATAATCTAAGTATACCTGAATATCTGAAGGTGATAATGCATTGAACTGGCTTAAACCAACTATATAGGTTGCATTCACAAAGGCTGGAAAAGTTCGGATAGATAAATTTCCGGGGCAATTTAATGCCGTAATCGGCACTTGTACTTTTCTTTCGGTGAATGGCTCAACAAAAACGCTCACCTTGATGAATTGTGATGAGAACCTAACATGATTAACTGGTTTTAACTGACTTTTGTAATATGTTGTATCGCTTAGATTCTTAAGCTCCTTAAATTCTGTTGATACATATTTCAGTTTTTCTAATATCTTTTTAGGTCCAAAAACAGTAACCGACTCAGGGTAAAGTTGAATTTTATTACTCAACATATATTGATGAGTCAATTCTATTCTAGCATTGAGTTTGACAGGCAATTTTTTAGTAACTAGTTTCTCGTATTGAATAAACAAAGAATCGGGATGAACCTCACTCACAATTGTTGTTGGTTGTAAACGCAAATAGTGATTTATCCTGGTAGAGAGTTGGTCGGAAGTAATTAAAATCTCACCTTTCTGACGAAGATTTTGCTTCAAATCGATAATCAACGGAATATGACGCTTGACGGAATAATCAAACAGACGCAAGCCCTGATCCTTTAAATTGATTGATATTTCAGTCGGAGGCGTATTTGTAATGGCATAATTCAGGGGAAGACCAATAAATCTTATTGGCACTTTAAGCGTAATTTCATGCTCCTTTCCCAGCGAATGGACAAACCAAAACCCGGATGAAAGAGCAAGAAAAAGCAAAA
>Ga0302296_1000604_pt1 | contig 29235 bp, 30 predicted proteins | sample III_Fen_N3_1_FD_194546 | JGI IMG/M metagenome (GOLD analysis project Ga0302296, IMG submission 194546) | Peat permafrost microbial communities from Stordalen Mire near Abisko, Sweden - III_Fen_N3_1 | ecosystem: Environmental > Terrestrial > Soil > Wetlands > Permafrost | place: Sweden: Abisko...
GCTCTTCCGATCTTCCTGCTGCTGTTGATACTGCTGCTAAAGCTGACACTGCTGCTGTAGTTGATACAACAGTAAAAAAATAATTTCCTGTTAAAGGTAATTAAAAAATAAAAAAGCTAGATGTTTTTACATCTAGCTTTTTTTATTTTATGCAAATCTAAAAGATTTGCATTTTTTGTTTTATACCCGAAATATTTATTGTTTCATTTCACCTTTTAATTTTCTATATCTTATTCTTGCATCAAAAACAAAAATACTATTACTAAAATTACTGATTAATTGTTTGTAATAGTCCATTGCTTTGTCTGCATTGTTCTTGTTTATTTCATTCAATAATCCCAATTTATAAAGAGAATTATCAGCATATATTTCGTATGAAAATCGGGTAACTATTTGCTGATATAATGAAATTGCCGAATCAACTTCATTTCTATTTTCACAGATTTGAGCCTTACGATATAAAATATCGTCTTCAAGTGTATTACCAGGATATAACTTTGGAATAGAATCGTAGGTAAGAATAGCTAAAGAGTCTTTATTTTGAACTAATAAATAATCGGCTGAAGAAAATAACTTCATTGCTGATGAGGTACTATCATCTTGTGAATTGTCGCTTATTAGTAATGAAAGTTCAAAAGCATCATTCGATGTCTCTTTAGATGTTGCAGCTTTCAAAATATCGAGCAAAGCACCTGCCCATTTGTAATCTCCTGTGTAATAAGCAATTTTTGCTCTTTTGAATTTTGCATCGTTTGCTATAGGCGAACCTTGATTGTCGTTTTCAATCTTAGCATATACTAAATTCGCATCCCAAATATTTCCTGAAAATAGATAAATATCACCTAATTTCATTCTTATATCCGATTTATCGTCGTTGTTTAAACTATTGTTTGTTAATGAAGATTCTAATAGTGTTATAGCATCATCGATTTTATTGAGAAAATGTGATTGTAATTGGCTTAAATCAATAATAAGTCCAGTTGTTTCGTGTATAATACCATATTGAGCTATTGCTGCTTTTAATTGTAATTCAAGATCTATTTCTTCCTTTTTTGTGTGATTAGGATTAATAATAATTTTCTTGTTTAAAGATAGGAGATAGTTGCATTCCGACTTATAATAATAACTAGTTTGCTGACCTTTATCTTTTAAATATTGAAATGATGAAATTGCCGCATCAAAATCATTATTTGATAAAGCGATTTCTCCAATACTCATTATTGTGTTCGATTCATTATTCGTTCTTCGATCAATAGCTATTGCTTGAATTAATGCTTGTGAATAGTTTCTTTCTTGAATGAAAACCCATATTAATAATTCGAATAATTCAGGAGATTTGTTATTCGATTGTATTTTAGTTAATAAGCAGTTTTTTAGTATGTTTCCAATTGCATTTTCGGTGTCATTTTGAATAAGAGTTTGTAATCTTTCCTCAATAGAAAATAGTTTTTCGGGCGATTCTTCAAGCAAACTTATATATTCGTCTGCCATTTTTTTATAGTTTTTGTTTAACAAATAAATATTTGCTAGTTCTAAATGAAATCCATAGACTTTGTCAAGCAATTTTTGACCTTTTTCAAATACTTTTATAGCTGACTCTAAATCTCTTTCATTTTGTAATTCAATAGCAAAAGAGTTTATAATAAATTGATCTGGAGGTAATTTGTCAATTGCTTTTGATATTGTTTGTTTGGACTTTTCTGTATTTCCTTGTAATGAATATAATTTAGCCAAAGTTACTTGATAGCTTATATCGTTATTACTATACTTTATTTGTTTTTTTACAAGCTTTTCGGCATCACTATATTTCTTTGTATTGGTATAACAGTTGAAGAGAAAGTTGAAGTATAATTTTGCATGTGTTTGATTAAATAACTGTTCATATAATTCTGCAGCTTTCTCAAATTCTTGTTTTTGGTAGTAATCTGTCGCGAGTTCGATTGTTGAATTTAACTGTGCAAAGACTTGAAATGGGAGAATAATTATCGTTATGAAAAGTAAGCGTTTAAGCATAGTAATGAAATTTAGGTACGAATGTATTAAAAATCGTTCGTATCAACAAATAAATGATTTTACGAGTTTAAGATATGCTAAAAACAATATATTTGTATCTTAATTTTATAATTATGAAACGGTTTATTTTTTGTGCTATTGTTGGAGCTGTTTTTTCAAGTTGTCAAAAAACTGAAGGTGGTGGTGGAACTGCTAAAATAAGAGGTAAAGTTTATGTAATTGATTTTTTTAATGATCAATCGCTTATTCCAGATACAATTCCTGCACTTGAAGAAGATGTTTACATAAAATATGGTTCGCACGATATAATTGATGATAAAAATACTACGAATCAGAATGGTGAGTACGGATTTGACTATTTAAGAACGGGTACATATTCAATAATTGCATATTCGAAAAATGAAAATGGATCGGGAGAAGATTCTGCAATTGTAAAAACGATTAAAATAAGCGGGAAAAAATCAACTGCTACTGTTGAAAATATCTATCTATATAAAGCTAAAACGGGATATGCTTCTATTACAGGACGTTTATTTGCAAAAGATTATAATTCAACGATGGTACCAAAATCTCCAGTAGATAATTATTATAGTGGGGGTGAAGACGTATATATTCAAAAAGAAGGAAGTTCAGATATTATAAAGAAAGAAGTAACTAGTTACGACGGTACTTTTGTTTTTAGCCGATTATCAAAAGGAAAATATACTGTTTATTCATACTCTAAAGATACTGTTCCAATGGCAGGTTCTAGTAAAATAGAGTTTTCTGCAATACCTATTCCATCAATGGTTTCTTGTACTATAGATTCTAATGGTCAACAATTAAATATACCAAATCTTATAATTATTAAATAAATTCACTACGTATATTCTATTTAAAATTGTCTTAATCATAAATTAAAATTATTCGTAATGAAATATCTATTTAGTTTTGTCTTTTTAATATTATTAAGTGTTACTCACTTATTTGCACAAGATGATCTTCCAAAAGAATCAAAAATTGAAAAAAATAAGGTAAAAACGATTGTTCAAACTAAATATGATTATGAATCGGGTAAAGAAGCAAAACAATTATTAGTGGTTGCTCGCTATAACGAGAAAGCACAGTTGATTGAATACAAAGAATTTAATGAAAAAGGGAAGTTCATTAAGTATGAGAAATATGAATACAATTCTGATGGAGATAAAATCAAAGAGACTCAATTTGATGTTTCAGGAAAAGTAACGAAAATCAATGAATACTCATATACAAATAGATTATTAAAGGAAAAAGTATCATATAATCCAAATGGTAAAATTAAAAGTAAAAAAGTAATTGGTTACGAGTATTATTAGGATTTGATGAATCGAGCATTTGAACAAATAAAAAAAATGATTTCTACATTTCAACCAATATCATTGGCTGAAATGGATTCTGTTACTTTAATGAATAGAAATGATTATAAATATGCGTTCAACGTTAAAAAACTTCCACTTATTTTAAATGTATTATTAGAACACTATCGTGTTTTAGAAATAGATGGAACTAGAGGTGCAAACTACAAGTCTATCTATTTTGATACCAATAATTTATGTATGTTTTTTGATCATCACAATGGAAAACCTATTCGGTTCAAAATAAGAAGGCGAGAATATGTTGATTCCGGACTTAATTTTATGGAGATTAAACAAAAGAATAATCAAGGTAAAACGTTAAAAGTTCGAGTAAAAAAACATAAAGATGAACATCATTTTACTGAGCATACTACTGGTTTTATTCATACAAAAAGTCCATACGAAATAAATGATTTAAACCCTCAATTGATTAATAATTTTACTCGATATACATTAGTTCATAAGACAGAACAAGAACGACTTACAATTGATATGAATTTAAGCTTTTCATTTGAGTCAAATGAAAGTACACTACCTTTTTTGGTCATTGCCGAGGTAAAGCGAGAAGGTGATCCTCATAAATCAACTTTTATGAATATAATGCGAAATATGTCGATTCGTCAATCGGGAATGAGCAAATATTGTATCGGCACAATATTATTAAAACCAGAGATTAAACACAATAGATTTAAACCAAGTATTTTAAAATTAAAAAAGATAGAAAATGATACTTTCTGAAATTAGCCATTTATTATTACAAGTTCATGCAAATGTTAATGATTTACTTGATGCGGGAAAAGATGCTGAGGAAGCATCAAAAGGTATAAAACTAATTAATGTAAAAGATTTTTTAGAACTGCTTTTTCGCTTTTCATTTAATTTAGCTGTTTTAATGTTTGTGGCAAAAGGCCTATATTATTCGAAAACAAAGCGTAAAGATTTCTTATTTAGTTTTATAATGATGGGGACAATTATATTCCTATTATGTTTTACTTTAAATAATGTAAAATTACAAATGGGCTTTGCATTTGGATTATTTGCAATTTTTGGAATTATGAGGTATCGTACTGACGGAATTCCAATTAAGGAAATGACATATTTGTTTGTCATAATTGCTATATCAGTTATTAATTCACTGGTATCGAAGAAAATAAGTTATGCTGAATTATTGCTAGCTAATGTTGTTATAGTTGCTGTTTTAATTTTTCTTGAAAGAGTTTGGTTTTTAAAGAATGAATCATTTAAACGAGTTTTATATGAAAAAATTAATCTAATAACACCAGCAAAAAGAACTGAATTAATTGCCGATTTAGAAGAACGGTTAGGAATTAAAATTAGTAGAGTTGAATTAGTTAAAGTTGATTTTTTAAGAGATGTTGCTGATTTAATGGTATTTTATTTTGAGTCGGAACAGTCTCTAAGTAGTACAATGATAGAAGAATCAAAAAATGATTCGGATGAAGATTAATGATTTTATAAATTTAAATGGTTTCAATAAATAAATGTAAATATTTAATAGTAATGATTGCACTTTTGGGGTTGCAATCATTTTCTGTTTTTGCTGTTACGGATTCTCTTGGAGTGAAGGATTCTGTAAAAAAAGGTTGGAATTTTGGTGTATTACCAGCAATTTCATTTGATACCGATTTAGGTTTCCAATATGGAGGACTTGTAAATGCATATTATTTTGGAGATGGAAGTCGATATCCAAAATATAATCATTCACTTTATTTTGAAATAAGTAGAACAACAAAAGGGAGTGGAATAAATCGATTCTTTTATGATTCAGATAGATTAATTAGAAATTGTAGATTTTCGATTGATGCAAGTTATTTAAATGATCAGGCATTTAACTTTTATGGCTTTAATGGTATTCAATCTAATTATAATAAAGAATTTATAGATTCTAAAAATATTGCATATAAAACGAGAATGTTTTATGCCTACAATAGGAATTTATTGAGAATAGAGCCTGTAATTCAAAAGAGTGTTTATAAAAAGATAAAGCTTGTTGCTGGCATTGGAATATATAATTATGATATATCAAATGTAAATATTGATAAACTGAATAAAGGTAAATCTGATGCAAATAAGTTACCCGATTCTGCAGGTTTATTTCAAAAATATAAAGAATGGGGTATTATAAAAACAAATAATGCAAATGGGGGATGGTTTAATCATTTAATAGTCGGAATTGCTTATGATTCTCGAGATAATGAGGCAAATCCAACAAAGGGAATTCGTGATGAAGTTTTAGTTGGTATTGCTCCAACTTTTTTAGGTAACAATTCGAGTAGTGCCAAAATAACAGTAATACATCGACAATATTTAACAATAATAAAAAGGAAATTAACATTTTGTTATCGAATACTTTGGTTAGCAAATAAAGGAGATATGCCATGGTATGCAGATCAATTAATCTTAAAATCATATCCTCTTGGAGCATATAGCGAAGGTGTGGGTGGAGCAAAAACAGTTCGAGGTATTTTACGTTATCGATTGGTTGGTCAAGATTTCGCATTTGGTAATTTTGAATTCAGATATTTATTCCCTAAGATAACAGTTATAAAACAAAATTTTCAAATTGGTTTAAATTGGTTTTATGATGCTGGTATTGTTACACGATTTATTCCAATAGATTATTCTAAAGTTTCAACAGCAGATTATGCTACTTATTTTGCTAATAAGAAATCGGATAATTTACATCAAAGTATTGGCATGGGACTCCGATTTATAATGAATCAGAATTTTATTGTTGCTTTTGAATATGGACATGCTTTAGATAAAAATGATGGAACATCTGGATTTTATATAAATTTAAATTATTTATTCTAAAAAAATAAGTATATTTATTCTAAAAAAATAAGCATTTCTATTATGAATAAGGTTGGATTGATAGGTCGTTCGTTGTTATTGTTTTCTATTTTGTTAGTTATAGGACAAACTAAAGCTCAAGAACCAAATCAAAGTTGGATAAAAAAAGGTTGGACTGCAAATGCCAATTTTGGTTCAAATTTATTTTATGGTGATATTCGTGTGTTTAATTATTGGCCGGTTGCTAAATACAACAATGAACGCAAGTTTGCTGGTGGTATTATAATTGGGAAACAATTAACATCATTTTTGGAATTTAGAGGACATTTGCTTTATGGAAGTCTTTCGGGTACAAAACGAACAGATTTAAAAGGAAATCCATTTAATCAATATTTCTCAACTAAGCTTTTTGAATATAGTACAACATTCAAACTAGATATTACAAGTTTAGTCTTAGGTGCAAATGATAATCGTTTTTTATCTGTTTATACTTATGCTGGTATGGGATTAGTCAATTTTAGAAGTCAAAGGAAATCTTTAATAGATAATTCAATTGTTATGTCGTACGGTTATAATAGTAATAATAAGAAATCAAAAGCTACTACCGAGGCTGTTTTTCCAATTGGTGGAGGTTTTGATTTTCGACTTTTAGATAATCTGAAAATGAATTTCGATATTTCAATGCGTTTGGCAAATACAGATAAATTAGATGCTTACGTTAATAATTCAACTGGAATTCACGATATGTATGGATATACATCAATTGGAATAACATATTTGTTTGGCAAAAACAAAAAGAAAGATGATGTAAATGTTGTGGAAATGCCAAAAATGGATCCAATTGTTGAGCCAATAAAAGAAGATACGTTGAAAGTTGCTGTTGATACTGTTAAATCTGATTCTACATCAACTGACATAAATGTAATTGTAAGTGAACCAGTAAAACCTGAAAATATTAAACACGATACAATATCAAAAACCGAAGAAATTAAAACAGTAGAACCTTTAGTTGAAGTTAAACCTGAAGTGGTTGTTCCTGAACCGATAAAAGAAACGGTAGTAGAAATAAAGGAAGAACCTAAAACTGAAATCAAAAAAGAATCAAAACCAGAACCTAAGGTTGAGTTTAAAAAAGAAACGACTCAAGTGGCAAAGGCTGAGATTAAGCAAGAAATAAAACCTGAGACCAAATCAGAACCAAAAGTTTCATCAACGCCATCAAGTATAAAAGGAATTGAATTTAGAGTACAATTACTTGCAGTTCATGAAATGGGGTATCAAAAAATTAACAAATTAAAAAAACAATATTCAATAACTGAACATGTAACTGAAGAACATATTGGTGATTGGTATAAGTATACTGCTGGTAATTTCTCAACGCTCGAAGATGCACAAAAACTCAAAGCTTCATACATTTCTAGAGGTGTTAATGATGTGTTTATCGTAGCATATAATAATGGATCAAGAATTACAATTGCAGAAGCTCAAGCGTTAATGAAAAAGTAAAACACAATAAACTAAACAAAAAAAGACCGGCAATTGTCGGTCTTTTTTTGTTTTATAGTTATCTTAATATGTTTATTATTTTGTATAGCATTCTACTATTTCTGCTATATAAAATCGGTGAAAATCTTTATTAGGATATATTTTACCCGGAATACTAGAATCACTGAATTTTTCGGGTTTAAAATTATCAACATAGAGTTTGCGACAAACCAAAATAATTCTTGATTGTTGAAATGCAACTGTTTCGTGAGACATGGTTAGGGGAATGAGTCCTGTTTCTTTTATTTTATCTGTATTGCGTCCCGATTTTTTCCCGCAAATATTTAATGCTTCTTTAAATTCTTCATTGAAGAAAGTAAGAGTAAAATATTCGTTTTCTTCTATAAAACCAAAGGTGTGTCGTTGTGGACGAATAACACAAGTTGCTGTTGGTTTGTTCCATAATATACCAAATCCACCCCACGATGCAGTCATTGTATTAAATAAGTCTGGTTTGCCTGCTGTAATTAGCATCCAATCATTATCAAGAAGTTTAAAGATATTATCTGATAAGGTTTTAATGTCAATTTTGTTAAATGCTGTATTCATTATTTTAATTATTTAAAGTTTTTACTCATAACGTAATGCATCTATTGGATTTAGTTTCGAAGCTTTTCGAGCAGGATACCATCCAAAAAACACACCTATACATGTTGCAAAGGTAAAAGATAAAATAATAGAATTTACAGAAACTGTTGCAGGCCAATTCATAACTATTGTAAATATTAACGAAACTCCATAACCTAAACATATTCCTATAAATCCTCCAATAGCACTTAGTAAAATAGATTCAACAAGAAATTGGCTTAAAATATCTTTCCCTTTAGCTCCAATTGCCATTCTTAAACCAATTTCGCGTGTTCGTTCAGTTACAGAAACCAACATAATATTCATAATGCCAATTCCACCAACTATTAACGATACAGCGGCAATACTAGAAAGTAAAATCATTAAAACTCCTGTAATTGACGAAAATACTTTTGAAATTTCTTCTTGTGTACGAATATCAAAAGGTGCATCATCTTCGGGTTGTAATTTGCGACGAGAACGTAAAGCTTGACCAATTTCTTCTGATGCTGCTGTTACAAGTTCTTTAGATACCGCAGAAGTGAAAATTGTATTTATATAGTCTATTGACAATAATCGTTTTTGAACACAGGCAAAAGGAGCTATTACAACATCATCTTGATCTTGTCCCATCATGCTTTGGCCTTTAGATTCAAGAACTCCAACTATTTTAAAAGGAACATTTTCTATTCTAATGGTTTCTCCAACTGGATTTGCATTCTCGCCAAAAAGATTGGTAACAACTGTTTTACCAATAATACAGATCTTTTTTACACCGTGATAATCTTGATCGGAAAAGTTTTGTCCAAGCTCAACTGATTGATTTTTGATTTGTAGATAATCTTCGTTAACACCATAGATAGTTGAACGGCTATTTTTCGATGCAGCTATTAATTGAGCTCCTTTTCGCACTACAGGTGAAACTAAAGCCACAGATGGACAACTGCGTTTAATGGCCTCTATATCTTGCATAACGAGTGATTGTGACGCTCCAGCATCTTGCTTTACGCCACCTTGACTCATTGCTGCAGGCATAACCATTACAACATTTGTTCCCAAAGTTTGAATTTGTTTTTGTATGCTGTCGTTCGAACCTTGCCCAATTGCTAACATTGCTATAACTGATGCTACGCCAATAATAACTCCTAACATTGTAAGTAATGAACGAGTTTTGTTTTTCAACAATGCTAGAATTGCTATTCGGAAAATATTTATAAAATTCATTTTTACAGTTTTGAGTTATGAATTTTTAGTTTTGAGTTGTTATTTCGTCACTTATAATATGACCATCTTTGAAAACAACTTTTCGTTTTGCAAATGCAGCAATATCTGGTTCATGTGTTACTAAAACAATAGTTATTCCTTTAGCATTTAAATCTTGAAATATTTTCATAACCTCATTACTTGTTGCCGTATCAAGATTTCCAGTAGGTTCATCAGCTAATATTACCAAAGGATTACCAACTAGTGAACGAGCTATTGCAACACGCTGTTGTTGTCCGCCTGAAAGTTGATTTGAATAATGTTTTATTCGAGATGTTAATCCAAGCATTTCAATAGCTTTATGACAGCGTTCCACTCGTTCTGATTCCGGTATTCCTTTGTTGTAAAGTAATGGTAGCATTACATTATCAAGTACACTGGTGCGAGTTAATAAATTGAAAGATTGAAAAACAAAACCAAGTTTTTGATTTCTGAATTCAGCAAGTTCATTACGATTCATCTTTTTAACTTCAACACCATCGAGAATATAATCACCTGATGTTGGTGTGTCGAGACAACCAAGAATATTCATTAAAGTTGATTTGCCCGAACCACTAGCACCCATGATAGCCACAAAATCTCCTTGAGGAATTGTTAAGTCAATGCCTCTAAGAGCTTCGACCTGAACTTCTCCTGAATCGTAGACTTTTTTTAGCTGTTTAATTTCAATTAAGGTTTTCATCTTAAAATTTTCTAGCACCTTTAGGTGGTGTTGGCATGAATGGACTTTTTTGAGTTGAAGTACTTGTCTTTTCGTGAATAATTCCAGTAATTACATCATCGCCAACTTGAAGTTTTGAATCTGTAATTTCAGTTGATACACCATCGGAAACACCTGTTTTAACTCTTTTAATTGTTACATAACCACTTTCTTTAACCCAAACTTTTTTGAATTTATTATTCCCTTTTTTGTTCTCTAACATTTTATTAAAATGACTAGAATTACGAATTGAGTCGGGTAGTGCAGCTTTTATTTCAGCCATATTTTCAGATGGTGGTGTAAATGATAATGCTATCGATGGAACCATTAATATATCTTTGTGTTCTTCAACTATTATAGCAATATTTGCAGTCATACCTGGTAAAAGTTTCAAGCTTTTATTTTCAACTTCAATGATTACCGTGTATTTAACAACGCTATTAGTTGTAGTAGGTTCAAGGCGAATTTGTTTTACAAAACCTTGAAATGTATCAGCAGGAAAAGCATCGACGGTAAATGAAGCTATTTGACCTTGCTTAACTCCACCTATATCTGCTTCATCAACATTTGCTTCTACTTGCATTTTTGTTAAATCATTAGCAATGCTAAATAGTTTTGGTGTATTAAAACTCGCTGCAACTGTTTGACCTAAATCAATATTTCGAGATATGATAACACCATCAATTGGGGCTTTAATTGTTGCATAATCGAGATTGATTTTTGCTCGATTATATTGAGCTTTTGCAGAAGTTACTCCTGATCGTGCAGACTCGAAACTAGCTAAATCTTGTTCATATTCCAATTGAGATACTGTTCCTGTTTTAAATAGTTTATTGGTGCGATCAAATACTCTTTTAGCTTGATCCATTAAGATTCTAGCTTTCTCCAGAACTGCTGATGCATCGCTTAATGCTGCAGCTAAGTATGTTGTGTCTATCATTGCAATTACTTGTCCTTTTTTCACTTTAGAATTAAAGTCGACAAATAATTTTGCAATGGTACCTGAAACTTGGGTACCAACTTCAACCGTTGTTAACGCATCGAGAGTTCCGGTTGCTGTAATGGTAACTTTTAAATCGCCACGAGTTACTTTTGCCGTTTGCCAGTTTATTGCAGTATTTTTCTTTGGTTTAAAAACAAAGAACAGTGCTACTACCAATACAATGCCCAATCCTATGTACACTATTTTCTTTGACATGATTTTATAATTATTTGTAATTATTGAATTCGAAATTCTTTACCATTCATAATTAAAAAGTAATAATTTAATTAAGTGGTTTACCTTGATAGAAATCTAAAACTTTTGATTTGAAGAAAAATTGATATTTTGTTTGAATAAATTGTGTGCTAGCTTGGATATAATTGTTTCGTTCAGTTAATAAATCCAATGATGTAATTAAACCAAGATTATATTTATATTCCGCATTTGCATATGTTTCTTTTGTTGCACGTACATATTCAAGTGCCGATTCATAGTTTTTGCTTGCAACAATATAGTCGGCATAAGCTTGTTCAATATCTTTACGTAGTTGTAATTCTGTTGAAGCTTTATCATAATCAGCAGCTTGCTTATATATTTGAGCTTTTTGAACATTAGCTTTTGTTGCCCAATTGTTGAAAATTGGAACATTTAAAGTAAGACCAATAGAAGATGATATATTGTCTTTCAATTGATCTTTTATTGCATAGTTTTGAATTGTAATCGCTGTTTTTGCTGTACTAGATTGGCTTGTACCTATATTTCCATTAAGTGATAACGTGGGCAAATATGATGCTTTTGCAATTTTAATATTTAAATCGGCTAAGTCTGTTTTTAATTGAGCACTTTTAATTTGAGGTTGATTTTTAAGAGCTGTATTAAATACATCTTGACTTTTTATTGATGTTGCTTGTTGTATAATTGACGAATCGGGTAATAGTGGTTTATCAATGTCAAAACTATCAACTACAGGTATTTCCATCATTAGCATTAAGTTAACTTTTGCTATATATAGATCGTTTTGTGCTTTTGTTAGGTTGTAATTTTGAGTGGCTACCTGAGCTTTCATCTGTGTTAAACTCGTTTGAGCTAATTTGCCATATTTAACAAGCATCTCAGTATTATCATATTGTTTTTGAGTTTGTTGGTATATTTCTTTTGAAAGATCAATTTGTTCGTAGTCATATAGAATTTGCAAGTAAGAATATGCAATGTTTAGGCTAACGTCATTCTTGTATTTTTCAATGTCTAATTTACCTGCTTGATAGTCAATGGAATGTTGTTTAATTCTTTTTTGTAATTGATTTCCACCATATAAAAGTACCGATGAATTTAAACCATAACTACCAAAAATCGCGTTAGATTTATTATTTGATAAATCGGAATTAACAAAATAATGAGAATACGATTCTTTTGCTAAAAAAGATAAATTAGGTAAGCGTTGATATTTTGCTTGTTCTTCATCTATTCGTTTGGTTTCGTTTGTTGCAGACGATTGCAAAATACTCAAATTGCGATTCATTGCAGTGTCAATACATTGTTTTAAGTTCCATTTGGTTTGAGAAAAACCGTTTTGACAAAAGATAAATGTCGATGCTAAACAAATTAAAAAAGTCTTTTTCATTAATCGTATTGGTTTATAAATATTACTCAATTTAACGTTTCAAATGTATTGCATATTGTCAATAGAAAATAATATTAACCGTTCTATTTGTTACAAAATTCGTTCATTATTTGTTATTGATATATATATAATCGGTGAACGACCCAAATTTCGAGGTAAACAAAAAAGGAGTTTGCTAAACGTTAACAAACTCCTTTTTTCCGTTATGAAATAATATTCTAACAGCCTCCTTTAGCCTTCATTAAAACTTTAGGTTTAATTTTAGGCTGTTTGTTTTTTGCAATCATACCTTTTAGTCGAATACTTGCTTCAGCTATAAATCCTTGGGTATCGTCGAGAACAATGGGCTTTTTGAAGTTAAGTATGTTGTTTACAAAACTGTTCATACCACCTTGCAGTACTGTGATGTTTTTATATCCTAGTTTTTTTGCAAGTAAAGCTGCTTTAATGCTTTGTTGTTCATTTTGTCCGACAAATATTTTAAGTGATTTTACATTTCCTAAATAATCTTCCCACGCACGATCAAATAATTTATCTAATGGTATATTAGAAGCACCTGGAATTGAAAGTTTTGAATAAATCGAATCGGGACGTACATCAACGATTTTAATGTTTTCATTTGATTCAAGTATTTTAAACGATAATTCTTCAGCAGAAATCAATGGTAGTGAATATTTACCTTGTTTCATTTCTTTTTGAACCGCAGCAATAATTTTTTCTTTTCGACTCGGTAAATTGATAATGATAATTGTAGCAATCAAAGCTCCAATTATTGCCATTGTATGATAAGGGAATAGTTTCATCGAGTTCAACAAACTTTGTGTAGGTTGTTTTGTTATTTTTTGTTCGATGAAATAAGTTACAACAAAGGCAAATAATGCAATAAAAACTAATACAAATATGAACAATCCTCGACTCATACCTAATGTGTCGAAAATCTTAATATCTCCATACGATGATCCATGGTAAAAGCCTTCATACAATGGATATAATTCTGCGAAAATGAATACGCCAATTAATAATCCACCAATAAAAACAATTGCATCGATTTTGCCTATTGCAGCAGCACAGACGCTTGTTCCAGGGCAAAAACCGCCTAAAATAAATCCAAGTCCCATTATTACTCCACCAACAATTGCCGATCCTAAAAATGTGGGGTTAATGTAGATAAGACTTGAGTCGAGTATTCCAAAATAATCGAAAATGATTACACCTAAACAAGTTGTTACGGCAGCTGTAAAAAATACTCTAAGTACCACAAAATCGGTTCCATAAAATAAACCAGCCAATCGCTTTGATGAAGAAAATCCGGCTTGTTCAAGCACAAAGCCAAAAGCAATTCCAATAAGTAAAGCCAAAATGAAATCGAATTCAGCCGATATAATATTTAATCCTTCTAATGGTCCCATATTCTAATATATTAATTCCATAATTTTCTGAAAAACCAAGCAAAAGCATATCCTGTACCAAATATGCATATCATAACTAAAAAGCCCGATGTTGCAAGAACTCCCATACCACTAAGTGCAGCACCACTTGTACATCCACGTCCAAATTGTGCACCTAAACCAAACAGAATACCGCCAAGTAAAGCAAATATCAATCGAGTCCTAATTTTTATTGATGGAATTTTTTCAACCTTAAATGTCAATCGTTCAGAAACTAAACCAGATAAAAAACCTCCAATTACAACTCCAATTATTTCAAAAATTAACCAAGATTTTAATGGACTTGGTTTATCGCCAGTATATTGTTTATAAAACATTGCGTTATTGGCATGATTAGGAGCAACCGTTGCAACCGTTGATACTACAACACTTTTAAACGCTCCACTCGCACCTAAGCCACGACCAGAAACGTAGATTGTAGCAAGTAAAACTAATCCAAGTAAAACACCTGCAATGTATGGATTCAAGTACTTAATAGTCTTCATATTTTTAGAGTTTAATCAATAAAATCTTTTTCTCCAGAATTTTTTTCTTCTTCATCATTTTCAATCTCTTCATAACCAGTAAGCATAGCTTTTAAATTTGAAAAGACTGTTGTTCCAGTCGTTATTAGATATAAATGAACTATGACAAATGCAATTAATAGTAAAGCTCCAAGAGTGTGAGCCGATGCAATTCCACTTAATCCATCGATATCGAGACTTTTAACTTGGCCTCCGTCTTCATATCGATAATACATATATAATAAACCAGATATTGCTAATAATGGGATTAATAAAACTTTTAATCCAAAATAAACTAACTTTTGTAATGGATTAAGCTTAGTCAATTCTGTTTTACGAGTAGGGTGAGGAGCTTTTGAGAATATCCCAATTAAGTAATAATTTATTTGTGCTTTAATATTTGTAAAAGTTGGAATATATTGTTTCCATTCACCAGTAGAAAAATGCCAAAACATGGTAAATACAATTAGTATCAAGAATGAAATAGCTGCCATATTGTGGTATGTTACCGCATTTTGATAACCAAAAAATACAAATGAACCATGAATTTCAAATCCTGTAAAGGCAAGAAAGAAAATTAAAAATGCCTGACTCCAATGCCAAAAGCGTTCGTAAGCTTTATATATATATACTTTTTTCATATTTATTCTGGGTTTACTGTTTTTGTCTTACGATTATATTTTGTGTTATGGAAAATTCTAAGAAATGCATGTATTATAACTCCGAGTATCGAAGTAATTATTGCTCCCAAACCAATGAATTCAACAGTTGCATTTTCGTCTCGACCAGGTAGGTAGAATCCATGTAAGTTTTTTAAACGTCCATCGGAACTATGACATTCAATACAAGATACTGCTTTTTCACTAGGTGCAACCATGTGGTTGAGTGGCCAAAACATTTGTGTACGAACAAAAGTGTGGTGTCCACTATATTTTTTGCCAATGTTTTCCATTCCTATTTTAGAGGCTATATCCCAGTTAAAATCTTTCCAATAACCACCATCGCCTTTATGAGCAGAGAATAGTTTTGGTTCAATTAATTGATTGTATTTTGTGTCATATATTTGTTTTCCTCGGTGCACTTTAACTGGAATAATTTGTGCATTAGGATCGCTATAATCACCATTTAGTGTGTTTATGTTTATTGGTTTTGATGTATCAACTTTATCGCCCATTATATAGTGGTCTGCAGTTCCATTAAACCATGCATATTCAGGTTCTACATTTCGTTGCCACATAAATGATCCTTTTATCGACATGTAAGTATGATTACCTAAACTGTCATCTTCCTCAATTTCTTCGCCATTTTTTAACTTACCAGCTTTAGACCAATCCCAAGTCATTTTTGTGGAATTGACTTTTGCATAGGTAGGAATGTGACAACTTTGACATGAAACTTTTATTGAGTGTTCGTTTATAATATTTTCTTTATGAGGTGTTTGTGTATGGCATTGAGTGCAACTTATTCTGTCTTTATTCATTGACGAAACAGAATACATTTTACCTTTTATTTGGTGATGATTGGTTGTATGGCAGTCGGCACAGCGTAAATCGGTTCCTTCGTTCGACATGTGAACATCTACTTCGCGAGAGCAGTCGAGTTGAGCTTTTTCTAAATCGCCATGTTTTACGTTATTACCACCACCACCAAAGAAGTGACATGATCCACAATTTGTTTTTTGTGATTGACCAACGTGTTGAGCTACTTTTGAAAGATTTACTGTACTGTCGGGCATTCCAGCACCACCAGTTGCTTTTGTATATTCACCTGAATTGTCGTGACAAACAAGACAATCGATATTTTCTTGTTTAGCGAAATTGAAGTTTTTATCTCCCCAACCATAACCAGCATGGCAACGATTGCACGATTGTTCACTTCCACTTATTCCTATGCAGAAATTGTTTAAAATATTCTTCTTACCTAATTTTACAACACCTCTACCTTTTATGAATTCATCTCTCGACCATTGCCAGTGCGAAGTATGCATCATTTCTTTACCTCTTTCGGTATGACAACTTAAACAAGCTTTGGTTACATCTTGTGGCGATTTGAATTGTTGTTGAAGTATAGCAAATTTGGTGTGATCGACCGATTGAATGTGCTTTTTGCTAAATCGGCTTTTAAGAATTTCCATTTTTGATTCTGTTGATTGGTTTTTAACCAAGACAGTAATTACAGAAATGACAATTGCGTTAATGAGTAACAATATGATAAATATTTTCTTCATAAAGTATTTATTTAAATTGTATAGAAAAACAGTATTTGAATCTTGAATTCGGAATATTTAAAAGCTTATACCGAAATTATTGAAAATGAGTTACAAATATATGAGAAACAAATCGCAATATTATCACCATTTTTAATTGTTTTTCTTGGTATTTTTTATGAAGTGTTAGGTATATTTGATAAAAGCCCGAAATTATATTTTTCAGGCTTTTATTATAATTGAAGAATTATTCTTTAGGTTTTTCTAAAGTATTAATCCCAAACGGTAAGTAAAGAGGACAGAAGCTAATGTAACTAGTAATAGCAAAAATAATTGCGAAAATTAGTAATGCAAAACCGAAAATTCCAGAAGTTACATGTGTTAAATTTAGGATTACAAAAATCATTGCAACAACTAATCTAACAGCTTTATCGATTTTTCCCATGTTCTTTTTCATATTTCTATTTTTTAAAATTAATAACTATTTAATTCCTTTCATTCCTAATGATTTGAAATAATCGAACCATTTTTGTTCTGGTTGTTGAATTTTAGATAATGTTTTAAATGAATCTGTTTCATCAAATCCTTGTTCAATTACATGATACATATGTAATAAATTTGATGATTTAATATTTCCACCGCAATGAACAAATGCTTTTTTGTGATTTAATCCGTTCATAATTCCCTTAAAAGTATTGAAATGTATAGGTCGTAAGTTTGAACAATCTACAGGAAAATGAACATAATCCATCTTTAGTGTTTCAACTATTTGAGCTTCGTTTGATAATGCATTTCTTGCACTTGAAGGTGATATATTAACAACAACATCGAAACCATCTTTTTTAAGTGATTCAAGTTGTTCAATACTTGGTTGTGCTCCCGATGAAAGAAGGGGAGAGTATTCGAAATAATTTCCTATTGTATGTGTCATTTTTAAATGAGTTAATTAGTGAGTAATCTTATTGTTTCTTATTATTCTGAAACTTGTAGTTTTCTAACTTCAGTTAAAATTTGAGGTTTCGACATCATACCAGCTTGACGAAATTTTATGTTTCCGTTTTTGAATATCATAATAGTTGGAACGCCTTGAATTCTATATTTAGATGCTAAATCGGGATTTTTGTCCACATCTATTTTTATAACTTTTAATTGTTCACCCATTTCATTAGCTATATCTTTTAATATGGGCGATTGCGATTTGCATGGTCCACACCATTCGGCAAAAAAATCGATAAGTACCGGAGTGTCGGAATTGATGATAGTTTCAAATTGAGCTTTCATATTCAAAGTTTTAATATTAGTTCATACACAAAGATACGGCAACGAAATGCGTTTGAGTTGAAATGTATCAATATCTACTACCGATTAGCAATTGAATTACATCAAGTTTTTTATTGAGATAAATCGTACATTTGTTATTATTTAACGATAACAATATGAATATAAGTAGTCAAGATGATTTGATGTCGGAATGTGAAATTCAAGCTCCATGTTTTCAAGCATTATCGGCCGATGAAGTCGCACTTATAAAACAAGGAAAAACGCAAGTTCAATTTCGCAAAGGCGAGAATTTGACCAAACAAGGTACTTTTGCTACATATGTAATGTTTATTGTACGTGGTTTAGTAAAGCAATATATTGAAGATGATACTGGTCGAAATCTTAATTTGCAAATACTTCAATCGGGTGATTTTGTAGGATTGTCGGCAGTTTTCGATAAACCTGTTTTTCAATATTCGAGTGTTGCAATAACCGATACATTAGTGTTTATGGTAGATAAAGAAGTGATGAAAACAGTGCTTAAAAACAATGGTAATTTTGCATTTAACATCATTCAACGACACAATGAACAAAGCGATATGCTTTATTCTGTATTGCGAACATTGACCTACAAACAAATGAATGGACGATTGGCCGATACATTATTGTACTTGAGTTCACTTCCATATTCCGATTATGAGATTTATGGTAATCTTAGTCGAAAAGATATTGCTGATTTTGCAGGAATTTCAACTGAAAGTGCTGTTAAATTGCTTAAAATATTCGAGAAAGATGGAATCGTTTCGTTACAAGACAAAACTATTTCAATAGTTAATAGAGAACTTTTATTGGAAATAAGTAAAAGAGGTTAGTAGTTTTACCTTTAAAAGCACATTATGTAAATCTTATTTTTATTCAAAATTCGATTTCATTTCAGCAAATTACCTAAAGTAATTAAAGCATAAAATATCTCCAATATTTTATGCTTTTTTTGTGTGATATGTATTAACATTTGGCAATAAATGTATTACTTTTGTGTACGAAAAAAGTAAAAAATAAAATATAAATATACTGAAGATGGCATTGCGATTTATTACAGCCGAAGAAGCTGCAACTTATGTAAAAAATGGTGATAATGTTGGATTTAGCGGATTTACACCTGCTGGTTCACCAAAAGCAGTACCTACTGCAATAGCACAATTAGCCGAAGCAGAACATGCTGCAGGTCGTCCATTTCAAATTGGAGTGTATACAGGTGCTAGTTCTGGAGATTCACTTGATGGTGCTTTAGCTCGTGCAAAAGCAATTAAGTTTCGTACACCTTATCAATCGAACAAAGATTTACAAATTAGTTTAAATAATGCTGAAACTGCGTATTTCGATATGCACCTTTCGCAATTAGCTCAAGAATTACGTTATGGTTCTTTACCAAAAGTAACTATAGCTGTTATTGAAGCTAGTGATGTTACTGAAGATGGTGAAATAGTTTTAACATCGGCAGTTGGTAATGCTCCAACATTTGCTCGTTTGGCTGATAAAATTATTGTTGAGTTAAACTCATATCATCCTAAAGCATTAAGAGGATTACATGATATTGCTGAACCTCTTGATCCTCCTTACCGTCGCGAAATTCCTATTTATTCAGTAAAAGATAGAGTAGGTACTCCATTTTTAAAAGTTGATCCAAATAAAATAATTGGTGTTGTTGAAACAAACCGTAAAGATGAGGTTAAAGGTTTTACCCCAGTTGACGAAGTAACCGCAAGAATTGGTGATAATGTTGCTCTTTTCTTAGCTAGTCAAATTAAAAATGGTGTTATTCCAAAAGAATTTTTACCAATTCAATCGGGTGTTGGAAATATTGCAAATGCAGTATTAGGATCACTTGGAACTAATAAAGATATTCCTCCATTTACAATGTATACTGAAGTAATTCAAGATTCAGTAATAGGATTAATGAAATCAGGAAAAGTTACTTTTGCTAGTGGTTGTTCTTTAACTATTGCTCCAGAACTTTGTCAAGATATATATTCAGACCTAAACTTCTTTAAACCAAAATTAGTTTTACGTCCTCAAGAATATTCAAATAATCCTGAAGTAGTTCGTCGTTTAGGTTTAATAACAATCAATACAGCTCTTGAAGCTGATATCTTTGGTAATATCAATAGTACTCACGTACTTGGAACAAAAATGATGAATGGTATTGGTGGTTCGGGTGACTTTACTCGTAATGCTTATTGTTCAATCTTTACTTGTCCTTCGGTTGCTAAAGGTGGTAAAATTAGTGCAATTGTTCCGATGGTTTCACATACAGATCATAACGAACATTCGGTTAAAGTTATGATTACTGAAAATGGTATTGCTGATTTAAGAGGCAAATCACCATCACAAAGAGCTGAAGCTATTATTGAAAATTGCGTTCATCCTGAATACAAACAATTGTTATGGGATTATGTTAAATTATCGGGTAAAATTCATACTCCACACTCATTACAAGCTAGTATGGGAATGCACGTTGAATTCCTAAGATCAGGAGATATGAGAAATATTAACTGGGCTGAATACGTTTAATCTAATTAAAAACGATATAAAAAAGGCAACCGATTTGGTTGCTTTTTTTGTTTATTGCAATTGTAATTTAATCCTTATTTCCACCATTCTTTAAAGGTTTGGGTACTATCTTTTAAGTTAACTTGTTCGCCAATAATTGGTGTTACAATAGGAATATGTTCTTTTTTACTTAAAGCATTTATTCTAATTAAAGGTTCATTCCAAGCATGAATTGACAAGGCAAATTTGGCTGAATGAACAGGTAAAAAACGTTTTACATTCAAATCTTTAGCGGCTTGAATCGTTTGTTCTGGCATCATATGAATGTATCCCCAACTTTCGTTATACTGCCCATTTTCTAAAATTGCAAAATCGATGCTTCCAAAGGTCTTTCCAATTTGTGCAAAATGACCATCGTAACCACCATCTCCACTTATGTAAATTTTAAAAGTAGGTGTTTGCAATAACAAAGAAATCCATAGAGACTTGTTTCGTTGAAGTCTGCCAGAAAAATGACGAGCTGGAAGAATATATACTGTAAATCCATCGTCAAGTTTAGCCGTTTCGTGCCAATCTTTTTCAATTAATTTGTTTTTATCGAATCCCCAATATTCAAAATGTTCACCAACTCCAAGACCACAAATTATTATTTTAATCTTCGGTTTTAAATTCATAACTGTTTCATAGTCCAAATGATCCCAATGGTCGTGTGTAATGATAAGATAGTCAATTTCGGGGATATCATTAGCTGTATAAACATCTGTTCCAGCAAATGCTTTTGTCATTCCTGGAATAGGAGATACTGAACCGCTAAAAACAGGATCGACCAATATTTTTTTACCATCAATTTGAATGAAATACGATGCATGTCCAAACCAAACTAAAATATCTTTCTTGGGATCAAGATTGAGTAAATCTGTTTTTGTTGATGGGATATGTTTATCGGGTTTGTTTTTTGCAAAAATAAAATCTTTGAAAACGGCAAAATATCCTTTGTTGTTTACAAACATCGGTGTTGGCTTTTCATTTTGAAATACTCCATTTTTGAAATTTGGAGATTTCTTAATTCGCTCAAGTCTCTCACCACTTGGAATTCTACCAAATTTTGCCTGACGAGTAAATATTACTGTTGTAATTAACAGTATTACTATAATTGAAATAGTTATTATCATAATTATTTTGAATGTTTTCATTTGTTTATTTTTCCATTGCTAGTTTCTTTAAATCGGCAGGCATTTTTTCAATTGCATAACGCAATGCTGTACGCGGCATTATGGCTTTGTTTGCCATTACATAGTCAAATACTTCTTGTTCGTGTTTTTGGCACGATACTTTTAGCATCCAACCATAGCCTTTTTGAACCATATCGTCATTGTCAACTAATAGTTTGTCGGAAATTTCAAATATATCTTTCAAAAACAAACCTTTCTTTGCGGGAACTATTAACGATACTGCAGAAGCTCGTCGCATCCATCGATTATCTGATTTTGTCCACTGTTTTAAGAAAGAAATATGTTCAGGAAACATTTCGACCAAAGTACCTACAGAATGATTACAAAAAGTGTCGCACGATGCCCAGTTATTAATGTTTGTGCCTATCCATTTCTCAAATAGAATAATGTCGTCTTTTGTATATTGTTTTCGGACATTGTACGACCAATGACAAGCAATAAATGTTTCTTCCATATAATCGGAATTCCAAAGAATATCGGAAAGTTCAAATATTTCATCTTTGCTTTTATGTTTTATTTCTTTGTAAAATTCTTTGCTAATATTTTGAACCGTAGCCGATTTTATACCATAACATTGAATTGTTTCTTTGAAAAAATATTGCGAACTTTTTTTTGTTTTTTCGTCGCTATGTTCTTTTAATACTTGGCGTAAAATGGTTAATATATTATTCATTATTTGATTGTTTTAACGGGAAAGATATAGTTACTGTGGTTCCTTTATCTATTTCTGAATCATAATTAATAGTGCCATTATGTTCAGAAATAATTTTATAGGTTATCGATAAACCAAGTCCTGTACCTTTACCTGGTGCTTTTGTTGTAAAGAATGGGTCGAATATCTTTTGAATATTGTCTTGTGAGATTCCTTTCCCTGTATCCTTGATTTTAATTTCAAAATGTTTGTCTTTGACGGAAGTAATTATACTAATTGTTCCTTTGCCTTCAATAGATTGTTCTGAATTTGATATTATATTCAAAAACACTTGGTGCAATTTACCTTCATTTCCTATTACGCTATGATATTCATTACAGTAAAGCTTTTTAACTTCTATTTTGTTTTTAATCTGATTATTGAGCATAACCAAACAATGATCGATTATTTGATGAATATCACAATCTTCTGAAGGTAAATCGTCTTGTCGACTATAATGACTTAAACTTGATACTATTTCTGAAGCGCGTTTAACTCCAATATTAATCGCATTTATGAGAGGATCTATGTCTTCTTTTTTCTCTGCACAGTTTTCGTTTAAATAATCTTCAATACCCATAATTCCTCCATTTATGAAGTTTAATGGATTATTGATTTCATGAGCAATTCCAGCAGATAAAATACCTAATGAAGCCATCTTTTCTGATTGAACTAATTGGTTTTGAGTTTCATTTAATTTTTCAATTGTTTCAATTAATTCTTCTTTTTGACTATATAATTCCTCATTGGTTGAATGAAGTTCTTCTAATGACGTATCGAGTTCTTCGGTACGTTCACGTACCATTTGTTCGAGGTGAATTTTATGTAATTCGAGTTCTAATTCATATTTTTTTTTATCGGTAATATCAATTATTACACCATCGAGAAATAAAACCATTCCTTCCTCATTTTTAATTCCACGACCTTTTTCATAAACCCATTTAATTGAGCCATTGGCATGAATTATACGATACTCTATTTCCCAGGCTTTATTTTGTGTAATTGCATCTTTGGTTAAATTTATAATTCTATCATTATCTTCATGCACTATAATACTTTCGAAACTTCTAATTGTGTTGTTTATAAATTCAAAAGGTGGATAACCACTTATTTTTTCTACTTCATTATTTATATAAAGCATAGTCCAATTACTGTCATTTAAGCATCGAAATGTTATTCCAGGAATATTTGAAACTAATGAAATATATTGATCTCTACTTTCTTTTAATTCTACTTCAATCCTTTCCCTTTCTACTATTTCTGATAATGCTTTTTCTAACGTCTTTTTGTTTATTGTATGTGAAATGTACCCAATTACACCTATAAATAACATTGAAATTCCTGTATCTAATAAGTAATCGATTATTATACTTGGCGTTAATTGCAAACGTTGATTTTCGAATAATATAAAAAAGAGGAGAATTAAAATATTAACTGTTGTATAAATAAGAATCGTTTTTCGATATTTAGAAATGAAAAATTGTATTGATCCAATAAGGGCTATTATATAAACGACAGAATCAAACTTTATTAGAATATTGTTCGAATCCATAAACATTACTGTCCATAAACATACAAAAGAAGATATAAGAATGAGATGAGCCGAAAATTCGAAATAACTTTTGATAAGTAGGAAAAAACAAGAAATAAAAATGAGTAATAGAATAATTTCAGGGAAAATAATTGAATATTTAGCAATATCATTAATAGCACTAATTTTTTGAATGTAGATTGATGTTAGTATAACTATAAAAATACTGCTAATAATCGAAATATAAAAGTAATACATAAAACGAGCCTTAAGCTGTGTTTCAAAATCAACTGTTTCGTATTTCCTTAATATTTTAGGTAGTTTTAGTTGCGAATCGGTACTTTTCATAATTGTAGTTTTAAACAGCAATATTATAGTATTAGTTTTTACGCCAATAATACAAAAAGTGTTTGTGGTTTACAATTGTTTTTGACCCAAAGCTTCAATCTCAGAAATCCAGTTTTTACGTTTTGTTTCGTTTGACGATTTTATCATGTGAAACGAAGTGATTTTTACTGGTTTTATTCCACAAAATTCTAAAACTCCTTTTTTCATTGATCGATGGCCAACATTTTTCATAAATAAACAATAATACCAACGTGGCGAATCCATCGTAACAATTAATCGAGCAGTTCGTCCGGTTAATAATCCATCTATTATCATTGAGTCTTCTTTCGATTTAAAAGCAAATCCTGGAATAAATACTCGATCAATAAATCCTTTTAAAATGGCAGGGTAGGTACTCCACCAGTTAGGATAAACGAATACTAAATGATCGGCTTCCATAATTTCTTTTTGCATTCTTAAAACATCTGGTTCAACTTCCATTCGTTTTTGAAAACCATACAGTAAATTTGGATTGATTTCTAAGTCGATGAGGTTTACCAAAGTGCATTGTGCTTCGGTTGATTGAGCTCCCTTCATATAACTTTTAGCTAATTCAGCACAAAAGCTATCTTTGTTTGGGTGACCGTTTATGATTAATATCTTTTTCATTCTATTTTAGTTTTAATTTTTCTCAAAAGTAGAACGGATGATTGGAGTAAAATAGAATGAATCGGTGAGTGACGTTAATTAATCGATAAAAAATGAATTAAATCGATTTATCTTATTTCTCTAATTCCCTATATACTTTCTAGAAAAAATACTATCCCAAACTGATAATGAAGGTTTTGGTTTTAAATCTATATCAACTAAGCCAATTGTCGAAAATAATTGCAAATCTGAAGGTGTTTCAACGGGAAAATTCGACATATCAAAATCTGTAAAGGTTAATTGAAAAAGTCCAATTGCATTAACTTCATCGAGTAAAAGTGACTGACGCGAAAAGTAGTCGCTTTGCTTTTGTAATGTGCCATTTATTTTTCCTACAGTAGCCGATGACCAACCACCTTCGGACACAAACACAGGAATGCTTTTGTTTGTAAGTAATCTTGAATAATAATTAAGCGGAATATCTTTAGGATTTTCAAATACAAAATATGGATAGGACGATAATCCAAGTTCGTCAATAAAAGGAAAATCAAGAAAGTCAGTTTCAATCGATTTATATGATGAATTATCTAATTTTCCCCAAGCATAATCAACTTGAACACTAATACTTAATTTTACGTTTTTATCGTAAGATCTAATTACTTTTGAAACATCAGTTGTTGCTTTTTTTATGCCTTGATAAATTGAATCGGGCGACAATTCACGAATAGCATTTGTTTCTAATGCTAATCCTAAATGTTCTGGTTTTAATATACTGTCCATTACAAATACGAATCGTCGATATAGAGTCTGAATTTCAGTTTGGGCAATGCTTTTTTTTGCATTTATTAAAGCTTGAGAATCTGTTCTTCGATTTAAACCATTTGCTGGGTCTATATAAACCCATAATTTAAAGTTTTTGCTACGGTAATATTCAACTAATGCTTTGTAATTATTATTAACGTATTCGACAGGCGAAGTTCCTTTAAATAAAGTATCCCAAGGTACTTCGGTTGTAATTATTGCTGCATCGGCTCTTTGTTCCCAAATATGCAGAGATTGCATTACAGTATTAAAATCGTAACGAGGAGCAGAGTTTTGGAATCCCATTCTAAAGGTTCTACTTGAATGTAAAGAAACGTGCTCTTTATTTTCCTTTTTACATGAAAATAAAAGTATAAGAATATAAAATAGATGTTTTATAAATCCCTTTTTCATTTCTTTTTTATATTAAGAATAGATTCAACCAGGAACAGCAGGTGTTTCAATTCTTAAGTCACCAGTTGCATGTGTAAAAGTAATGTTTAAAAATATGACTCGTTCTCTATTTGAAATCGAAAATTGTTGCTCAATTTTATCAATATCAATAATGTGTTCTAAATTTTTAAATAACTCTAAAATTTTACATTCTTCAATCTCAATTTTTACAGATATAGAAATATCAGAGAATTGTTTAAAGTCGGTAATAATTCCAAATGAACCAATAACTTTCTCAATTTCAATAATTGATGCAATTCGGTCATTGTTACTATAGGCCGTCCAGAAAAATGATTCCATTCCAATAAGTTCAATATTAGTACAATAAAGTTAGTCAAAATATTTTTAATCAAACGTATTTTTTGCTATTGTTGAGAATCATAAAATAGTATCTTTGCATTCGGAATTTTTTTAAAATCAAAATAGTCTAATTATATGAGTTTTACACACGAAGTACAAGGAATGATTTGCGTTGCTCAAGGCGCTAATCATGGACCTGCTCCAATTCCTGAAGAAGGAAAATGGGTAAGAGCAAAAGAAGTAAAAGACATCTCGGGATTAACCCACGGTGTTGGTTGGTGCGCACCACAACAAGGAGCTTGTAAGCTTACCTTGAATGTAAAAGAAGGTATCATCCAAGAAGCATTAGTTGAAACAATTGGTTGTACAGGTATGACACATTCGGCTGCTATGGCATCTGAAATTCTTCCAGGAAAAACCATTCTTGAAGCATTAAATACTGACTTAGTTTGCGATGCAATAAATGTTGCAATGCGCGAATTATTCTTACAAATCGTTTATGGTCGCACACAAACTGCTTTTTCTGAAGGTGGATTACCAATTGGTGCTGGTCTTGAAGATTTAGGAAAAGGTCTTCGTGGTGTTACAGGAACATTATATGGAACTGTAGCTAAAGGTCCTCGTTACTTAGAAATGGCAGAAGGTTATATCACTAAACTTGGTTTAGATGCTGACAGCCAAATTATCGGTTACGAATTCGTTAGCTTAGGTCGTATGATGGATATGATTAAAGCTGGCACAGAAGCTGGTGAAGCCCTTAAAAAAGCATCGGGCAAATACGGACGTATGGAAGATGCAGTTAAAGTTATTGACCCACGTAAAGAATAAGGAGGACTATAATCATGGAACATAAAGCTCAATTATTTGAAAGTTACGACCGTAGAATAAACACTATCAATAAAGTTCTTAATTCTTACGGTATCGCTTCATTAGAAGAAGCAAAGAAAATATGCGATGATAAAGGTGTTGATGTTTACAATATTGTAAAAGATATTCAACCAATCGCTTTTGAAAATGCAATGTGGTCATACATCGTTGGTGGTGCTATTGCAATTAAACAAGGACAAACAGATGCTGCTACAATTGCTGCTACATTAGGAATTGGTTTACAAGCATTTTGTATCCCAGGTTCGGTAGCTGACGATCGTAAAGTAGGTATTGGACATGGTAATCTTGCTGCAATGTTATTGAAAGAAGAAACAAAATGTTTCGCTTTCTTAGCTGGTCACGAGTCGTTTGCTGCTGCTGAAGGTGCAATTGGTATTGCTAAATCGGCAAACCGCGTTCGTACTGAGCCTCTTCGCGTTATTCTTAACGGTTTAGGTAAAGATGCTGCACAAATCATTTCTCGTATCAATGGATTTACTTACGTTCAAACTCAATTTGACTACGCTACTGGCGAAGTGAAAGAAGTTAAACGTGTATCTTATTCAAAAGGCGACAAAGCAAAAGTAAATTGCTATGGTGCTGATGATGTACGCGAAGGTGTTGCAATCATGCATAAAGAAGGTGTTGACGTATCTATTACAGGTAACTCAACTAACCCAACACGTTTCCAACATCCAGTTGCTGGAACATACAAAAAAGAATGTATTGAGCAAGGTAAAAAATACTTCTCAGTAGCTTCTGGTGGTGGTACAGGACGTACTCTACATCCTGATAACATGGCTGCAGGTCCTGCTTCTTATGGTATGACAGATACAATGGGACGTATGCACTCTGACGCTCAATTTGCTGGTTCTTCTTCAGTTCCTGCTCACGTTGAAATGATGGGATTAATTGGAATGGGAAATAACCCAATGGTTGGAGCTTCGGTAGCTGTAGCTGTTGCTATTTCACAAGCAAAATAATTCTTCGAAATATTTAATACATGGAAAGGCTCGGCAATTTGTCGAGCCTTTTTTTGTTTTGAAAGCTAATCGTTCATATTTCAAAATAACTATATTTGTAATATGAATGTGTTAGAACATAATAAAGAATCCATTATTGCTTTGTGTGCAAAATACAAAGTTGGGAAGTTGTTTGCATTTGGTTCGGTATTAACAAATCGTTTTGGAAATGATAGTGATATTGATTTGATTGTCGATTTTAAAACTATTGATGTATATGAATATGCTGACAATTATTTCGATTTGAAATTTGAACTCGAAAAACTTTTTAAAAGAGACGTCGATTTATTAGAAGATAAGGCAATTAAAAATCCTTACCTACGTCAATCTATCGATTCAACTAAAGAATTGATTTATGGATAATGAAATCAAAACATGGCTCTACGATATCATACAATCAATAACCGAGATTGAAAGCTATTTTGAGCAAAAACCGATGTTATTTGAAAATTATAGTAAAGATATAAAGACAAAACGAGCTGTTGAAAGAGACATCGAAATTATAGGTGAAGCTGTAA
>Ga0302296_1000607_pt1 | contig 29178 bp, 28 predicted proteins | sample III_Fen_N3_1_FD_194546 | JGI IMG/M metagenome (GOLD analysis project Ga0302296, IMG submission 194546) | Peat permafrost microbial communities from Stordalen Mire near Abisko, Sweden - III_Fen_N3_1 | ecosystem: Environmental > Terrestrial > Soil > Wetlands > Permafrost | place: Sweden: Abisko...
GTCTCCTGTTGTTTATCAAGTCAAAGATACAATTTTTTGAAAGCAAATCACAACATAGTTAACTCTGCTTTCACTAGTACAAATGTTGTTTATCAAGTCAAAGATACAATTTTTTGAAAGCTATTCACAATAAGTTCTGTAAATCAATTAGTTACATAGCATTGAGAAACGGTTTAGAACCACTTTGTGCAAAAGAGGTTTTATTTTTGCGGTTGTAGCGTGTTTCTTTGCTGATATTTTCCGTTGATTTCAATTTCAAGAAACAAAAAACCGTTTCTTATTCGTATCTCAAACGTTTCTCGTCAGAAGGATTTCGTTTCTCAAACGTTTCTTGTAACAGCAAAAGTACAAAAAATCCCGCACTTTCGCGCGGGATTCAATTGGCAAAAATAGGATCGGAATTATTTCAGTTTCCACACAAAATAAATGCAGGCTAAAAGCAGAGCAAAGAGAGTCAAACGACCGCACCAGATTTGGAAGTTCTGCCAGCTTGTAAGTGGTGCTTTTACCTGTTTCATTACTTCCACCGGATAGGGCACCTGGATTGTATCGTTAATAAAAATTGAATCTTTGACAATCCTGTTTTTGTACAGATACTTGTATCGTTCCAAAATCAGGGTATCGCCTTTATCCTTGACAAAAACAGAATCGTAACGGAAAATCGAGTCTCTGACGAATTTATCCCGGTATTCTATCTTTGTAGTTTCTACCGGAATATATTTTACAGATTTGCAGGAATACAACATCGTTGCTATTGCTGCGAGGAAAAGTAGTTTTTTCATTGGATTTTGATTTTAGTTTGTAGATTGAAACCTGCCTGTACTGCTGAAATATCAGCATTTTGTCCGTTCTCAACAAAACTCATTGCCGCCACAATCAGCATGTAATCAGAACCATCCCGGGCGGTTAGTTCCTTGTTTCGAGGAACACCCGACCATCTTTCAACATGGGCGATATAGCTTTCTGTATTGTTTTCGGTTGACGGTGCCCAGTGGGCAATGATCTTTTCAATGGTATTTAATCCCTGGGAAAGGTACGTTCCAAGGATTACAAAGCCGGCACGATAGCCGTAAGGCAGTGACGAGAATGTTTTGAAACTCTTGTCTGTGCCTTTGATTTCTCCCTGGAACTGTTCGGCATTTTTCCGAATATTCAAAGGATTATTATTTCGAAGTCCTCTTGATTTCATGTTTATTCCTCCTGCTTTTTTGAGTTTAGAAATGAAATGAGGGTTTGTATTTCCTCTTTGTTTTCAAAGAGTTTGAGTAGGACCTTTTGAATTTCGTCAACGTTTTTGGTTTCCTGCCTGAGGTTTTCAAAAACAGATTTCGCTTCCACCAGAACAATTCCGATTGCCCCGATAACCGTAAAGTATGGCATATCAAAAACTACACTCGCCACAATATCAGCAATCGAAAGCATGATCATTAATCCGAAATAGCTTGTCAGTTTGGTAATGGTGCGGCGATAGCCGAAACTGGTACGGACAATTTTCAGGCGTTTTGCGCGTCTTACTCCGAAAAACAGGTCAATGAGTACGGACAGAAAAACACAAGTGTAAAGGACTGCCAAAACAGTGAGAAGGGAATTAAAGTTACCCCAATCCTTATTCATTATTAATCGTATCATATTTATTTGAATTTTAATTGATTGTTAGATTTATTGATTCAAAAAAAGCCGCCCGAATGAGCGGCTTTACTGCAAGAAAACAGATAGTTACCTACGCTTAGGCAACTGTTACAGAACCCAAATAAGAACTGTTTGCAAGGTCTTTTCCATCTTCGGTAATGAAGCCCAGGAACACTTCCACGCTTTCGCCAACCCAATCGGCAGGAACGGTAATGTCTTCGGTGGTGGCAACCCTTTGGTTTCCGCCAGTATCGAATACACATTCCGCACGAGTTGGATTCAGTACAACAATCAGGGCTTTGTCAGTTTGGGCAGCATTACCGCTACTGGAGTTATCAGCCCAATTCAGGGTAACGACACCATTTGCAGAAGTTGCAACACCGTTCAAAGCTCCCGTAAGTGAACCACGAGACACAAGCACTTTAGAAGTGTCAACGCTGAAATCGGGATAAGTCCCGGTGATAGCGTTATTCAGAATGTAAGACATTGCAGCGTTAAACGCTGTTTGCTTGTTGGTGTACTTCTTGTAACCAACACGAATAAAACCTGTCATCGGTTTCAGAATTGCCAACACTAAAGCGAATTTAGATCGCTGACTCATCTGTCCATCGGTTCGAGGATTGCTTACCGAAGTAGCTTTTGCACGCATGTAGCTAATGCCTTTCCATTTACCACCGACAACGTTTCCCACCTTGCCGGAGAAACTTCCCAAAATTCCTAAATTAATTTTTCCCATTGTTATAAAATATTATGGAGTTAATAAAAATGTTTACTTGGATTTGGTACGGAGGAGAACCCTTTTTGACCTTGTCCAGAACAAATGTAATTGGAGTTAATCAGCGGATTATCAGATTAGAATCTTATGCTTTTCTTTGCTTTAACCTGCCGTTTTCCTCGCGAAAAAACACGAAAAGGGAAAAGAAAATGTAAACACCCTCTTACTGCAAGAAAAAGCGAAGAGAAACGGAGCGTTGAGGCTGTCAAGGTTTTTTGTCAGAATACTACCCGACCAAAGGGAGGTGTGGAGATTGTGACAAAAACCCGAAGGGCTTGACCTTTACTGACTCATTTTATTGCTGTTATCTTTGTGAACATTTTTTTTGTCGTACTATCGAACTCTTGTATTTTGTATAAATGAAAAATGTCAACTGCAATTATATTAGGGGTGGGTGGTCGGGGGGTGGCGTGGGAGAAGCAGGTTTAAACCGAATAGTAAAAACAGCCTTGAGCAAGTATGGATAGCAAGGCTGAAATGCGAGTGGAGAGAAACGGAACGAAGTATGAAGCCTGTGCGTTGTGTGCGAGCCGCTGCGAGTGGAGCGAATGCCCCAGACACAGGAAGCGCGGAGCGCGGTGGCTGGGTGCTGCCGGCAGCCAGTTTGGCGCATTTTTTTGCTCGAACGTTAGCGTTGGAAAAAGCAAGGGCTGGACGGAAAGAGTGAATGGAGTGGAAAGAAGCGAATGAACGGTTAGGGGCTTTTGTGTGCGGTGGTGAAGCGGTGTGGAGTGAAACGGAACACGGCTGCAACCACATGGATTGGTGGGTGGAAAAAACAAATGCCCCTAAAAGAGAAATGAGCGATTGGAACGAAATGAACGAATGAATGACAGCTCTTGCGTGGGGTTGGCGTTGCGGTGTAAGTGAAGGAGTGTAGAGAATTAAATGAACGAAAAGACTGAACGAACACGGCAATTAGCCAACATGAAAAGTGAGTTGCAAAAAATGTGACAAACTGTAACAGCATGAGCGACCGCAGGCGAGCAAAACTCTAAATGGTGGCTGACCCCTACTAAAAATATTATGAGCGTAAGCGAATACCTTAATGGGGTTTTAGGGGGCAGGTGCAACCATGACTGAGGAATGACAGAACGTGGTGAACAAAACAAGCTAACACGCCATGACGAGCACCAACCGGAGCGCAGGAATGAGTGTGGAAGCGTTAGCCACAAGGGCAGCCGAAAAAATACTACCCGAAGTGAAACGAGGTGTGGAGATTTTTTCAGGCTGCTTGTTTTACCCTTGTGGCTATGTTTTTGTGAACAAAGTGGCGGAATGACGAAGACCGCTTTACCTATTCGGTTTAATTTTCTGCGGAGAATGTTGGCTTCATTCGGCATAGCCCAAACAAGTTTGGCTCTGCCCTCATTTGCACAACATTTCTGCGTGGGCAGGATTATCAACTATTTTTTCCACTTAAATTGAAAATCCCCATATCCCCAAAATGGGGATATGGGGAATAATGGGGAAATTCATTTCTAAACTTTTCCATTGAGGCAATTAATCTGACCACTTTTTCTGACCACCAAAATTGGTTTTCTGACCACCTGAATATGACCGTATCATTAACTTAACACTGCACAGAATGCCCAATTTGCCCAATTCTTTGTTTTCAGCAACTACCTGTTTCTGTAATTTAATCAAATAATTCCTTTAGAGTTTGTGTTGCAATGAACATTTTTCCACTGTCTGGAAGTTCAATAAAATCATACTTTTGGTAAAAACTTTTTGCTTCATCATCTATCGGGTCAACTATTATTCCAAAAGAACCAATTTCATTAGATATTCCGTAGCTTCTTTTGAGAGCATCAATCAATAGAATTTTTCCAATTCCATTTCCTTGATATTTTTTGTCTATTGCCAATCTACCAAGCAAAGTAGTTGGAATTGATTTGTAGGATTTTGGAAGTTTGTTTTGAATTTGTTCCGAAAAACTACTCAAAGGAATGCTGTTATTCGAAAGAGTATAATACCCTTGAATAACTTTTGTTTCGCTATCTGCCAATACGAAACAAGCAGAAAGTTTGCGTTTTACATCTTGTCTCGCCTGAGTTTTTAGGTAATCATTCAAGAGTTCTTTTCCGCAATCAAAATCTTTACGATTGTGCTTTTTATCTAATAGTTCAATCATTTCTTATTTTGAATTTGCGATAAAGGAGTTGTAATCATCTAATGCGCTCTTCAAAGTTTCAGAAGGCTTTTGTGGATTAGTTATCGCATCAAAAAAGATTTGACTGTCTCTTTCAGAAGCAATTATTTGTTCTTTTTCTTTTATAATTTCTTTGGCTTTTTCTTGGACTACCCGAACTACAAAATCTGTAAGATTTCTATAACCTCCTAAATATGCAGCTTTTTCAAAAAATTGTTTTTGTTCTTTTGGAAGTCTTGCATCAAATCTGGCTTGTTCTGCTATTGTTGTATTCATGTGTTTATATTTATTTTTAAAAAAAGGTCACATGGAACTCACACATAAACATGCCCTTGTGTATCAAAGTTTGTTTGTCGTGTTCGTTTCATATCTTTAGTATTTTCCGCAAATGTACGTAAAATATCCGTATATTCAACATATCGTACTGTATTTACCCGTACATTTATATTTATTTAATGCTACGCGCGACTAAAAGTATGCAAGCGGATTCTTAGGACATTGGGAATTTGGAGGAAATGGAGTATTTACTCACTTATCTTGTTTGTCATTGTTACGACTTCTTGAGCCAATTGATTCATTTTTGAGCCAACCGAAAGCCAATTGAGCCAATTCGTTATATCAAAACATCCTGCTATTTTCAGTTAAGTTATCAACTTGATTACCTATCTGACCACCTGCACCATCAATTGTTTCCGAATAAATTGTAACGTCATTACTGTTTCAATTTTTTGATATCCTCTTCAATCTCTTTTAAGCTCTGCTCTTTTTCTATCGCTTGTTGAAGCTCTTTGTATTTCTGAAATTCTTCGTTCGATTTTTTCAACGCTCTGTCGTGGCTTATTTTTCCTGCATGAGTGAGTAGCTCCCGACCATTTAGTTGAAGAATAACATCTAGGCGTTGAATCCAATCTGCCATATACATGGGCGTTCGCTGTTGTGCCATTGTTTCTGCAAAAGCCAAATACTGTTCAACCAATAAACCCAGTAACTTTATTTCATCTTCTTTTAAATAGTTTTTGGCAATGCTAATATCCGTTTTCTTTACCGCCAATGTACTTTTTTTGTCTAACGACTGCATACCCATTAAAGGCAAGGAAGCATCTACTCTGCGATATACCAATTCGGCTGCTGTTTGCTGGCTGATAGCCCAAAGTAATTTGTTTTGCACCACCTTGAAAAACTCAATGGTTCGTTCATCTTTTGCATCATAATCAATGCTGGTGGTGTATATATCTTTAATTTTCTGATAGAAAAACCGTTCCGAAATGCGTATTTCGCGAATGCGTTCCTGCAATTCATTGAAATAGTTCATCGAACTACCCGATTTTAAACGTTCATCATTCAACGTAAATCCCTTAATAATATATTCTTTCAGCCGTTGCGTAGCCCAAATACGGAATTGTGTGCCTTGAGGTGATTTTACACGGTAGCCAACCGAAATAATAACGTCAAGATTGTAATATTTAGTGGTTGTTTCTTGAGTTTTTCCTTCAATAGCACCGTGTTGAGTGGTGTGTCGGAAATTCCGACATACCACATTTTCTTCTAATTCACCTTCACTAAAAACATTCTGAATGTGTTCCGTAATGGTTGTTCTTCCTTTGCCAAAAAGTTCTGCCATTTGCGTTTGTGACAGCCAAACGCTTTCTTCCTCTAAACGAACATCTATTTTAATGTTGCCTTCAGAATTATGATAGATCAGGATTTCACTGTTATTCATTTTTTTATCCTATATTTTATTGATTGTTAACCACTAATATGAAAATTCATCTTTTACAAAACGGATCTGTATTTTTTGTATTTAATTTCTGGCATAATATAATCACATACAAGTAATTACAAGTTATATAGTTTACTGATTCATTTTTAATCAATAGCAACAAAAGTACAAAAAACACACAAGGCAACGATAGTCTTCAAATTCTTGGGACATTGATGTCAACACTCCTTATTTGAAAAGTACAGACTATTTAAATTTAATGTTTAAGAATTTCCAGAATGGGTAAATATCGGCGGTACATGGGAGAGTTTGACAGAATTACCTCTCAGTCTTTAATGCAACGTACTGATAAACCTCTAACTTTAAACCCAAGATTCAAACCCAAAACATTCGTGTCATAAGATAAGCTGCGACTAAAAACCATATTATTATCAGAAGTATTTACGCACCACCAATACCCAGATTTTGTTATACTCTTAAATGTCCCATTAGCACTACGACAGCCACCGGGCAAGCCATTAAAACCAGTTGAATTTTTTAGAGTACGATGGCTGCCAATAGCTCCAGATTCAGTACTTTTTGCCCAATCAGTTGGAGCAGCTAAAAGATTGGCTCTTTTTATTTCTCTCTTTTTATTCTCTGGTTTTATTTCATTCTGTTTAAAATCTATAATTGCCAAGTAGTCTTCGAGTATTGCCCATTCAGTTGCTGTTGGAATATGCCATCCTTCAGGTGCTAAGTTACGAGTATCTTCTATTGCAAAATAGTTGTAGAGTTTTCCGAATTTAGAATCGTTTAAAGTATCATTGTTATAATCACACCAAGCACCAATAGACGCATCAACCCATAGCGAATCAATGGTAATATTTAGAATGACTTCACCATTACGGTAGTGTGTAGTTCTCAGATTTTCAATCATCCATATTTGTGATCCAATCGTTACAGTATGGTACACATTACCATCAATATCTGTTACAGTAGAATCATTAATTACTCCAGGAGAACTGCTGCCCGGTAGAAGTTTTAGGTCTGACTGACTATAAATAGCGTTTACAATCAAACTATAAATTAATACTGATAATAACTTTTTCATATTCTATTCTTTTATCTTCAATTTAATGCTAATTGTATTTAGCTATTTTACTGTATTGGAATCAAAACAGAGACTTAAGATATTCTAAATCATAATACTCATCAATACTTGCACCAGATAAATCTGCACCGAATAATCTAGTATTTTCAAGGTGAGCACCGCTAAGGTCAGCTCCCATTAGATTTGTATTCGTTAGATTTGTATCGTACAATCTGGTATGAATCATAATGGCATTTTCAAAAACTGACCCCTTCAATTGAGCATTTGATAACACAGTCCTTTTTAGATTAGCTTTTGTAAAGTCTGCATAAGTACTCATGGCTTCTTTTAAATCAGTACTTTCAAGATCGGCTTCAGTAAAATTAGTATCATTGATAGTCACATTTGAAAAATTGGCAAAATTGAGTTTCGCAGCGTTGAAGTTTGAATTCGACAAATCCGAACCGGAAAAGTCAGAGTAAGATAAATCAGCTTTAGTAAAATTTGCATATTCTACCTGATTATTTCTACAATATGAACGGGATAAATTGGCGTGAGTAAAATCACAACCCAATAAAATTGCAGTGGATAGATTGATTCCGGTAAGTTTTGCACCAATTAATTTTGCACCTGTAAGATTTGTTCCTTTTAGATTAGCTCCATACAAATAGGCATAATCTAAAATTACTCCGCTGAGGTCAGCTCCCATAAAACTTGCTCCTTGTAGATTGGCACATGACAGGTCTGTTTTCCGTAGGTCAGCATAATTAAAATTTGTACCTCTTAGGTCAGACCTATTCAGATTAAGCCCCACAAGATTGGCTTTTCGTAAATCGGCATCAGGTAAAACCAAATTATCTTTACGTCCTTTATTTTGGGCAAACTGGATTACAGTTTCTAAATCAGTCATTACTATCGATTCTCAGGTTACTATAGTCACTTGCCTATATTGTGATGCAAGTGCTATCAATTTATGATTCAAGCATAAAGTTTTCTTCATTGCTCGAAGCTAAGTTTTCGTCATGTTCAATATCATCATCGTCCATCTTTCTTGCAATTGGACCAATGAATTCCACTTCTTTCAGTATCATTTCAAATGCCTTTTCATTTATATCAGGATTTGAACCATTCGGATCATTTTCAATCAGATATTTTTTGAAATCTGATTGATAATCATCATCCCAAAACATGGTATTTTCAATTACTAGATCTTTAATATAATAGTGTTTTACAAATTCATAGAGATATATCACAAACCATAATTGTAAATTCCTTGAACTTACAAACGGAGACGTTATTTCATATTGGGTATTATTTTCGGAAAGCTTTTTCAAACTCAATCTGGCTAAATTACTTTTTACAAAAGAGTTTTCTTCAGTAGTTGAATTAAAACCCCAAAAAACGTACGACACCGTTTCCAGGCAATTTTTATTCTTTCGGGTGTACATAGAGTCTCCTTTAATTAAAAACTGTACACCAAATAACTTTACATTATTACATGCAAATTGAGATTTGGAATATCGTTTTAATGGAAAAATGTCCTCATTCGAGGCATCTTCAGGTATATTGAACATTGAACCTGAAATAAGAACTTCATCTTGAATCGTAGCATGGTCGTAGAAGATAAGCGTAGTTTCATCTTTCTCATGTTCAAAATATATATCATTATAAATTTCACCTACTTTTCTAACTCTTTCAATCAGTTCTTTTTGTTTAGTTAAGTCGACCAAGGAACCTTGCCACGAAATTTCATAAGATGCCATAATTTCTTGTTTGTTTTTTAATCTGAATATACTTTATCATAATCTGAATAACTTGATGACCCACATTCAGGACAGACATTACCACCACAATTTTTACAATATTTTGTACCACAAGATCTGCATGTATGAACCGGAAACCAGTTTGAGAACATAGATTTTTCTGCTTTTATCCCACAGCGAGGACATGAATGTAAGGTGCTCATAATAATCAATTTTAAGTGTATTAATATTAAAGTGTTATTTTTATTAAATTTTATCACGTGGAATCCTGATTATTTTAATAGTTTCAAAATACTAAAATCATTGTTTTATAAGTTAAAACAAGACGCTGCAGGATTATGAAATATTACATGTTCATAAATTATTTAGCTCTAAATTTTTAATTGCCTGATATGCTTCTGAATAACCAAGTTCCCCTGCTTTTATTAAATCAAAACCGGCTGCTTCTTTTTGTCCAATTGCAAATTTCATCAATCCTCTTATATAATAAATCTTAGCATATTGTGGATTAAATTCAATAACTTTTGAATAGTCGGCAATTGCACCAACATAATCGTTATTATCTCTTCGAGCATTACCACGATCTAAATATGTGTCCGGACTCAATGGATTTATTTCTACCGCTTTACTATAGTCTGAAATAGCTCCATTGTAATCCTCAGAAGCTGTTTTTGCAGCAGCTCTACCTAGATAAAACTCTTCGTAATTTGGATTAATTTCTAATCCTTTTGTAAATGATTTAATTGCCTTTTCAAAATTGTTTAAATAATAATTTGAAAGACCAATCCCAAGATAAGCTTTTTCTGATTTTGGACTAATTTCTAAAGCTTTGAAATAATCATTTATTGCATTTTCATAATCTTTAATACTATAACTTGCAAATGCTCTATTTAGATAAGAATCTAGTTTTGGACTTATTTCTATAGTTCTACTATAATCCTCTATTGCTCCAGTAAAATCCTTCAATTGCTCCTTTGCAATAGCTCTATTGTAATATACATGAACGTTGTTCCCATCAATTTTCAAGGCATTATTATAGTCTGAAATAGCATTCTGATAATCATTTAATTTAGCATTTTCAAGTCCTCTGCCAAAATAGGCATCAAAATATTGTGGATTAATATCTATAGCCTTACTAAAGTCTGAAATCGCATGTTTACTTTCTTTAATTTCAGCTTCTGCAACTCCTCTATTATAATATGCTTTTGCATAGTTTAAATCAATATTAATCGCTGTTGTATAATCGACTATTGCACCTTTGTGATCTTTAATCTCACATTTTACATTAGCTCTATACATATATGCAATAGCAAGCTTGGGATCTATCTCTGTAGCTTTAGTGAAGTCCGCAATTGCACCTTTATAATCTTGATTAATTCTTTTTTCATTACCCCTATCAAAATATTGTTGTGCTGATTCAATTGCTTTAGAAATGATATCTATTTTTGTATTAGTTAGATCAGCACCAGTCAGATTAACTCCAGTTAAATCAGCACCAGTTAAATCAGCACCAGTCAGATTGGCATTGGTCAAATTTGCATCTTTTAGATTTGACCCGGTTAAGTTTGCATAGGACAATTTAACGTCACTTAGGTCAGAGCCACTTAAGTTTGTATTTATTAATTCTGCCCTTACAAGGTCAGATTTTGAAAGGTTGGCATTTGAAAGGTTAGCATCACTTAATGTTATGTACGATAAGTTAGCTTCTGAAATATCTAAACCATTTAGGTTGACTCCAATTAATTTTGAATTTGTTAGGTTAGCGCCTTTCAGTATAGTTCCTGACAGGTCATATCCTGTTAGATTTAGACCTATGAGATTTGCATGCGTTAGATTTGTATTTCTCAGGATTGTATTTCTCAAATTGGCGCTTGCTAATTTGACACCGGTTAAGTTAGCACCTGTAAGATTGAGTCCAGCTAAGTTTGCTCTTTCAAGATTAGCGTTGCTTAAATCAGCATTAGATAAGTCTGGATCTTGCAATTCTAATATTCCCATAGAACCATCTCTAAGGTATTTCAAGTACAAGTTTTTATCTGAAGTAACCAGACGATATGAAAGACCATTCTCATTATTTCCTTTAATGCAACGTACAGAGTGTCCTCGTTCTTTCCATGCTTCACCTCTTGACAAGTTACCATAGATATCGTATAAACTGTGACACAATGCAATATTAGTAGGCAATTCAGTTAATGTCCACCAATAACCAGCCTTGCCAATTTCCATAAAACTGCCCCAAATATATCCTCCAGGGAGACCTGAAAAACCACTTTCATTGTTGCCATTTGATTTGTTCCAACCATATGTGCTTCTCATTTTATTACTTGCATTTTTAGCACCTCCTAAAGCATTAGCTAATATATGGAACTCCTCGTCTGAAGGTACATGCCAACCTTCAGGAGCCAACCCTCTAGAATCAGCAACTGCATACCAGTTATATAGCATACCATATTTTTCACCATTGGCTGGATCATTGTTTAAATAACAACATGCTGCATTCCCCTCGATTCCAGCGTTCTTCCACTCATCATTTGATTTTGTTATTAAAATAGGATCTCCATTTCTAAAAGTGGTTACATTTAAATTGTTTTTAGTCCAAGTTTGATTACCGATCCTTACATGCTCGATTTTATTACTATCAAATTTTGTTAATATCTTGCTGAATAAATTTTTCATAGGGTTTTGTTTTAAATAAAATTTGGTTACTAATAAATACATTGATTACATTTTGAAAAGTCATATAAAAAGATATTACCACATTAATACAATACTTTTCCCTCACTCTAGGTATGTATGAACAAGAAAGTACTTAGAAAAAATTGACTTTTCAACTTTACGCCCGCAATTGAACAATGATTTAAATCACTCATAATCTCAGATTTTAATTGATATTTTATAGGATTTTATGGGTATTATTAAAGCAATTACTTTTATTTCTAAAATCAATAATGATTTAGTTCAGAGCATTTTTCAAAGTATCTAAAAAGTCTGGTATTGTTTTAATTGCTTTGCGATAATCATCTAAAAAATTCAAAAGTGTATGTAGATATTTTGTCCCATTGGGTTGATAATAAGAATCTTTAAAAATATCTTTAAAGCGTTGTCCACTTGTATTACAAACTGTAGTTGTGTAAGAATATAAACTTTCCTGATACTCTGGATCTTCGATGAAAAAATCTCCCGCAATGTTTCTATAAATACTAATTAATGTGTTTTGATCTAATTGACTTTCAAGAATATCGCATATCTCTTTAGTTTGGATATTTATTTGTTCTATATAACTTTTATTTAAAGATAGAAGACCAGTAAGAATATAAACTGCATTATAAAAATCTTGCTCATCTTGAATCTCGGAATCGAGATAGTAATAATATTTGTTTTGAAAGTCTTCTCCAAAACAACAATTAAGTAATTGAATTTGAGCATCAGATGTGGCTGAAATACTGTCAACATGTTTTTCAATTTCTTCGACTCGTTTAAGAACTTCTTGTGATAAACTTAAATTTGACATAATAATGAATTTTTGATTTTATCCTACTCTTATGGCTTTTCGGTTACTCCCCGTTTATTTAAGTGGTTGCTGGACTCCAAGATTGAAAAAATAATACTATAATAAAACAGATTTATTATTTATATGCGATCAATGATAATTTTATTTGTTTATAAATTGCACCACCGAAAGTACCTACAAAAATTCCAATAAATATAATAATTCCAAAAATAATTAACTTTTTCAATATGTGCTCAAAAAATAATTTGAATAAATTATCTTCGATGGCAATCATTTTTCCAAAGAAATCTTGAATTGGCAGAGATACAATTTTATAACCCCAATAAATACTCCATAAAAGATACCCAATCATGAAAAAAGATAAAATAGGATTGCCATATAGATTATTATTGGCACCAATAAAAAAACCAATAACAGCAAAAACATATCCAATAAGTAATTGGTTTCTAGCAGCTTCTTTTGTTATCATAATGTAGAAATTAGTAACGATTTTTGTGTTCAACAATAGCTACCATCATATACTCTATTTATTATAAAGGTAGGCTTCAGCTTTGTTCATTGCCTCACGCGCAGAACTTGCTTTACCAACGCTAGTCCATCCAGCCCAACTAACATAGACATCCTTATTAGATTGATCCCACTTAACATCAAATGATTTCTTTGAATTACCTGATTTTACACTTCCAATTTTTTCTGCTGACATAATTTTTTTAATTTATTAGGTTAGATAAAATAATAATGTTTATATCATTTCATTAAATGAATATACCATAATTATATATGAACTTTTTGGGACTATTGATTGATGATAATATATCCCTTATCAGACGTTTTTTATTTTAAGCATTGTTAGAACATTATTTATTTACCATAAGTGCAAAATATCATCTGAGTAATTTACAAGCCTAACTCCAAATGTTACTGTAAAATACTGTGTTGGACCAAAAGCGATTTTATTACCGTAAGAATAATCTCGTAAAACACTGCTATAAACTTTGTTCTGATAGTTTAAACCTGCTTTTAAAAATATATTACAAAGACTACCCTTTTGTGGATTAAAGTCAGAGCTAAGTTCAATTCCACCAAAAAAATTTGTTTTTTCATAAATGGTTTCATTTTTCCTTTTGTCATTTTTATCTTCAGCAAGTGATGCATTACTTGCTAAATTTGCAGAACCAACAACACAAACATTAAGACCTCTAAAAATTTGACCTCCAGTTCTAAATTCAATTTTAGTACCAAAAGATGGTATTATAATTGTATTATCAAATTCGTTTTTAATACTATATAAAGTTACAGGAGTCCAGACAAGACCTGCAATACCTATCCTAAATATATCAATTTGATATGACTTATCTATATAATCATATTCAAAACCTAAAAGACTAAGATATCCATCAGAATTATTTTTTTTATAAGAACTTTTAGAATTTGAAATTGTATTGTTATCTGAATTTGAGTTATTTGTGATTGTATTTTTAGGATTTAATCCTCCCTGATTATTCAAATTTTCTTTTGATTCACCTATATTGTAATTTTGATTATTTCTTTCATAGTTAATCAAATGATATTTACTATTTTTCTCATCAATTTCCAGTCTCACATTAATATCAGAAATTTTAGGGAATTCATCAATGTCTTTCAACACATCCCAATATATATATCTGCTATCAATTGCTCCGTTTACATTTTTAACATCTCCACTTACGCTAAATAACTTTTGCTCTTCTTTTTTTATTAATATATGAAGTTTGAAACAATATAAATCTGAGGGATTTCCTTTAATAATACGATATTTAATTGACAATTTATTACTGCTTGTTTTCTCAATCTTTTGAATTTGAATCAAAGGATTTTGAGAATAACCTATTATATTTGCTACAAGTAAGCAAAATAAAATAATATAAAATTTCTTCATATTTCTATTATTTAACGAGTTCTTCTGCCATTATTAAATTCTTGTTCTTCGGAACTTCCATCAGATTTAATACATGTAAAAATACCATCTCTTTTGCCTTCTTTCCATGAACCAATTAAGACTGTATTATCTTGAAAGTACTCTTTACCTTTACCATTAGGAATTCCGTTCAGTAAAGTTCCAACATATTTTCTACCATCAGTATAAATATGAGTACCTTGTACTTCATTGTTTTGCTCGTTTTGTTGAGTTGATTCAGTTGCATTAGTTACTTGCTGTTTTTCATCAATATTACTTTTTGATTCATTTGAAGATGTTTGTTGTTGATTTGAATTGATGACATTAAAACTAATTAACTTATTCGAAATATAACCAGTATTTCCATTATCATTAAATTGAACTTTATACCAATTAGTTGATAAATCTTTCTCTAAGATATAAACAGATTCACCTCTGTATTTTTTGGAAACTATATTGTAATTAGCCGAAGGACCACTTCTAATATTTGCATATTTTGTTGAACTTATATATCCTGTTCTGTTTATAATTTCAGTCTGACTTGGATTAGTTGTAGATGCGGGGCTAATGGCGTTAGAAGAATTTATTTTTGAATTATATTGATAAAGGAAAAATGAAATAAATACAATTATAATTATAGACCATACTACAAATGTTGTATAATTATTTTTTGTTCTACCTTTTTGTGTAGTTTGTAAATATGGTTTTGTATAATTAGATGTATTTGAATACCCTAAGGTTTTATTTAAAGAAGATGATGCTGGAGATATGTTTTGCTGAGGTAAAGATATTGTATTAGCTTTTATGCCCGATTTTTTTGTTGTCAGTTCTGTGTAAATTGCATTACCCCATTGTTCTGCTGTTGGTCTTGCATCATTGTTTGTATGACCTTCATCAAATGCATTAACAAATAATTGAATTAAAGAAACTGGAAGATACTTAAAATTACTATGAATAGTAGGAATTATAGTAAGATAATTTTTTTTAGAACCATGAACAAACAAACCGCTTTGAATTTTTTCACTGATTGTATTTGCTGATTGATATTGACCGTCACAAGATGCTGCAAATGGATGGATGCCAAAAAGAATTTCATAAAAAGAAACTGCCAATGAAAATCTATCCCAACTTTGAGCAACTAAAGACTTTGATGGATTTATTCTTATTGATTCAGGAGGGGCATACTCTGGAGTTGCGACCTCTGAATGAAATAAAACAACACCGTGATTTACAATTTGAAAGGAATCAACATCGGTAATAGAAATTTTGCCATCATTAGTTATCAATATATTTTGAGGCTTGTAGTCAACGATTGTATATTGACATGATTGATGAATTGAGTGGACTGCAATAGCAATATTTACACAGATTTTTAATCGTTTTTCAATTCCACTTTGTAATGAACGATCAAACTTACTCCATTGTTGTTGTAGATGCTTGGATGTTTTTACTCTTGTTAGTTCATAAAGGTTTTCGCTGCCAAGAAATGCTAATGACATAAGAAATCCAAGAAAATTGCCATAATTATCAAATATCATTTCATTTGGCCAACAAATCACATAACTTGCTGAAGATAATATATGTGGTTTGTTTTTAATCATAAACTCTATCTTATTCCTTCTCGCCAATGTCCTTTTTGGAATATGATAAATTTTCACACAAGAGTTTGTATATACACCAGTTGATATTACACGATATACTGCTCCCTCACCACCTGCTGCTGCAAGCGGTTTATCATCCAAATATATTTGAACTTTTGTATTTGTGTAAACTACTTGTGCCATAAACTAAACATTAACACCCAAAATTAAAGTTTTGTCATCTGATTCATTTTTCAAGCCATTAGTTCCTTCATCAATAAAATTTAACCATCTTGAAGTAACCTCATCCGATGAAACTTTATTATTATACATTGATTTTAGTTGATTCAAAAGAGGGTTAAAGAACTTTTCAGCGGGAATATTTGGGTCTATCCATTTATTTGTCTCTTGATCCATTTTACTACAATCGAAGGAATGAGTTTCGCATCCATCAGTCATCAGGGTAAATGCAGTTACTTTTTCAGTTATAACTCTGCACTCGGGAACTAAAACATCTGACATTTTGAAGTTCTTTTCTGAAATCCAAGCAGATGAAGTAATAAAGATAGTTTGATTTGCTTCTTCACCTTTGTGTGGCGTAATTAAAGATTTCCATTCACCATTAACATTACAATAACCTGCTCTACCATCTCCTATATGGGAAGATAATAAGCCAATAGGTGTAAATACAACAACTATTACTGTGCATGCTACAGAACTAAATCCTATTTTATTCTTCTCGGCAAAATCACACAGAGAGTTGTATATATTTCTAAAAGCAAGATTTGAGATATTTTGCCATTCTACATCATTTGGCAATTTATTCTTAGATACGAATTTATTCGAGACTAAATAATCTTTAAAAACATCAATAGTTTTTTCTGAAACAAACTGAGAGCCTAAATGAGAATTTTCTGCGCTTCCTGCTCCATCACATATGACAGAAATACCCCAATTTTTGTCAATATTTTTGCAATAGTGATTGTCCTGACAAGGTTTACCAATTGAAATATGTGATTTGCCAATTGAAGAACCGCCGACTAAAAACCATTTGTCACTTCCTAACCTTGACTTTGGTTGAGAATAATTTATATTTGAAAACGATTTTGTCAAACTACATTCTATTGGCAAATCAATTTCTTGGGTTGTTTGAATAGGTTGCGGCTTAATTTCCGTTTTTTTGATAAATTTAGCGGGACTAAGTATTTTTATGTCATTCTTGCTTTTCATTATATTGAACTTTAAATTCTGTATTATGTTCTTGAATTCAAATTTAGCCATAAGTTAACAAATTATACAGATAAGCCAGTCATCCAACTTGCTGGATTAGGGAAATTCACTTTATCTCCATCTTTTGAATTAGTTACTGTTGTCATAGATGCACTAAGCCATTTGAAAAAGTTTGAGAATTTCAAACCTTGTAATTTAGCAGCCGGCATTGACGAATCTGAAATTGTTTCCAACATATTCATATCCGCACCCTGAACACCGATTGCAAAAAAGAAAAATTCCTTTTTTCCTACTCTATTCCGAATTTCTGTTGCAAGCCCGTTTATATCTTGCCCGCTGTCAGGTACAGCATCTGTAATTAAAATAACCCAAGGTCTATAATATGGTTGTCCAGTTTGTTTATACCATGCTTTCCTTGAAAGTACAACATTTATTCCTTCTCTTACTCCATCAACTAATTTTGTTGTACCTTTTGTAGTGAGTGTAGGCATAGAAAAATTTGTCAATAAACTTGGGTCAACAAGAGTTTTGACCGAATCACTAAATTCAATTACAGCAACTTCAAGTCGATCAGCTGTTGTTGAATCTGTTTGAATGTCTCGATAAAATTCTTGTAAACCTGCATTCAGTTCATTAATTGGGTCTCCTGACATGGAACCTGATACATCAAGAACTAAAGCACAACAACATTTTTGTTGGTAATTCTCAGGTGATTCTGTTGTGAATTTTTGATTTTCCATTTTTAAATAAATTTTGTGGTTGTTTTAAATAAGTTTTTCTTCTTTTGTCAATACAATTTTTGAAAATTGTAATTAAATTATTGTTTTTTTGTCTAGTTGGCAAGGACCTACTCATAAGTGAAACTCAATTTCTGAAAGAGAAACTGAGTTTTTTTATTTATCAGTATATTTATCTTTTGCAACAGCCACGTGTCCAACAATTAAAAACTACCCCTATATTTTTAACAGTTAGATTTACCTGTACTGTTTTCGAGAACTTGGATTGTAAACATATTGATTCTTCAACTAAATTTAATATACTTAGATTTGAAATATCTTCAATTCAGTTTGTATAACAACCCAATCGAAATCGGTATAATAATTTTCTTTGAAGTAAAATAAGTTACAGGACGTAACACAAAAAAGAACCGCTGCTTTAAAAAAGGCAGTGGTAAATGTATAGCAAGTGTGCAAACTAGAAAAATCAGATTTTTTCATTGATAAAGAATTTGATATATTGTTATTATATAAATTTCTTCAACACACATTTCTCAAAATCAAAGAGAACTGATAAATAATATCAGTTTTTATACATTTAGGATTTCCTTGCTGTTAAATAGATACAAGTCAAACATTTAAACAGACTATCAACAAATACAAGAAAGTATAACGTAAATATTGACAAATATATGAATTTTTATTATTATATAAAAACAATAGTTGCTTTATTTTAAACAATTATAAGAAATATTTTTATCGATTCCTTATCCCAATAAAACAACTTAAATAGCAAGCCCAATCACCAATTAATTTCCGATCAGTACCAATAGCTCCACGCCAAATATTATCTTCTCCAATTTTGGTCTGTTCACGACTAAGAATGTTGCAACTATCAATGAACCTGTTATGAATGATGGTTCGTGAGGAGTCTTGTTCTGCTTTTTCTTCCACCGTGAGGAATTGCCATTCGGATCTGGCGGTGGCATAGTGAACAGCAGCTTTGAACAACGAGTTACGGAGGGTAGTCAACTGGCTGGACTGTATAATAAGCCAAGCCTGATAAGCAGTTTGATAATCTAATGCCATAACTTAAACATTTAATTTTGCTGTGAAATAACATTCAACATGTACAAAAGTCTTCAAATTGTCTAAAACTAAACAAAGATAGATAATTATTCACAAACAAAACAGGTGTAAAGGAAAAGTTTTCAACTTAAAAGGGCAAAGCAAATATTCCAGATTGACAACTTGTGTCAATGGCAAAAAAACTGTTCATTTAGTTGCTATTTTAGAGTAGCTTCCGTGCGCTTGCCTTACCAATAAACCTGCATCAATAAATCGACTGATTTGCTTTTCGGCTGTTTTGGCGGGTATCTTCAAATTCCCGGCAATGCTCAAGTAAGTTTGACGGTTAAATTCATTGGGTAAAGCATCCAATAATTGGCGTTTGTGGTTTACCTGAGGTAAAGCGGCATTATCCCTCGGAAGTTGCTCGAAAACATGCGCAGCATGAAGAACAAGTACCTTTACTATCTCCATCACAGTAACAAAATCGGTGTCAGAACAAACAAGCACAGAAGATACTTCTCCAGTATCCATTATCCTCAAAGCAGTCATAATCATTGCCATGCGGAATGCTATCAATCCTAACCGCCGAATACTACCCACATAATCATCTCCACAAAGTTCAAGGTATTGAAGTTGTGTCTGCTCGAAGTAAGCATTGAATTCCTTTTGTTGTTTGCTTGAAAAAGCAAACCGAAATCTGCCCAGTTGCTGACGAAGAAAAAGATTGAAACCCAGAAATTCTTTTCCATAAACATCAAATTTGTGTTCAAGCGGCTGCTCATCATCTCCGGCAAACACATCTTTCCATATCGGGCGAAGGTTCATAAAGTAGAACATGAAACGGCTGAACAGTCCGTTTTCAGCATTAGGAATAAGCGAAGACACCTGCTTTGGCGTACCTGATAAAAGTGCAGACAATTGAGGGTTTGAAAGTTCTACAAACTCCCTGTCTTTTCGGCGGTTATATGAAATAGTTTCGTGGTGGAACGCTTTGCGGAAACCATCGGAATAATTTCCGTGCTCGCTTTTGAACGTCTGGGCAAGTGTATCTCCTTCAGTTTCAAAAATCAATCCTTTTTCGTCATTTTCTTTCAGTAACTGAAACAAACCAGTAGCACTATTGTTAGCCGGAATAATCAACGTCCTGAGAGGTGGCTCTTCGGGCTTTTCTTCATGTGCTTTATCGCTGCTGGCGTTGTACTGTGTGAGTTTTAGTTTGTATTCTTCCTGTTCTGCCTTGCATTGCTGGCGCATCATTTGGTGAATAGGTTCTACCAAACGACGGCAAAGGGAAAGTCTTCCTTTGCCTGCCGAAGCCTTTGCCGTAACAAAAAGGAACAAGTTTGGAAATACTTCGTGCTGACCATACACCCCATACACATTGGGCATACATGCACTGAAAACAGTCAGGGAGCCCAGCAAAAGCAAATCGGCATCTTCGGGAGAATCGGCATTTGAAGTGATTGCACGGAGTAATCCGGGCAAGGTTTCAAATATTTCTTTCGGGAAAGCGGGTAGTTGTTTTTCCTGATTCTCCATATCCTCCATTTCCCCATTTTGGGGATTTGGAGAAATATCGTCTGAACTGTGATTTTTTTGATTGTCTTGATTATTATGATTTCCCTTTTGGGGAGCTATCGAATTAGTTTGAGTTTTAATTGCAATGTCTATTCCTGCTGATTTTGCAAGGTGGTAAAGGGTTTTGATTGTAACACCGTGGCCGTGCGAAGCAAGGCAAGCAGAGTATTGTTTGTCGGTTTCGCTTTGCGAATAAGACGGATAAAAACGACTTAGTCGGTGGTAATAGTTCCGCCCACTTTCACCCAAAGCGTCAGCGAGGGCAAAGCCAAGGTCTCGCCAATCTGCATAGCTGGGGGAAATATCAATGGCAGCAGATTCGATACGGTTTACAATCAACTCCAAATCATCATTAGCCGCCACATGTGATGGCTCTACATACTGCGTTGTATTTTGAATTGTGGGTTGCCAGTCTGTCGGGTTAAATGTCTTCTTGATCATATTAATAACGAATTATGCGAATTTTTGGGAATTACACGAATTTAAAAGAAGTGGATTAATGTATGCCTGTGGGTCGCATGGTAAAAAGCAGGCGCGGGATATGTCCCTCCCTGATTTATCGACTTCAACACCGTAGGTTTGTTGAATGTAGTTTGCAACCGCAGCGAAATAGTTGCTGTGTGTTGTTTGTTTGGTATTAATAGAGATTATCCATTTTAGTCCATCGCCGGAAGGACTAACAAAAAGCAATTGCGTTTCAAAATATTCATCCTGCAAAAGTTGGTTGCGAAGCAGATCAACGCTTTGCAAATGGTCAAAATCAACACACAACAAGCCTGAATGATTTATCATTGCCTTGTCGTTGCGGGTTGTAAACATTCCTGAAAAAGTACAGTAATCGAAAGTCGAGGCTTTATACTGTCTGGCTTGTTTGGGGTCTTTTATATCCCTCAGTTTTTCTGTTCGTTGTTTTGCGTAATCGCCGACAATGTAATTGTAGGCATCGAGCAAGGAAATTGACTTGTGAGGAATGGTATTCCGAACGGGAGCTTTGAAGAATGAGAAACACCTCACTCCAATGTCTGAACTATGATTTGAATGATTATTTTGATTATCCTGATTATCCTGATTTTGAGTTTCTGGTACTATTCTATTTTTATAAAAATCAAATTTTTCCCCGATATGCAGGTGCATTTCTTTATTTAGCGTTTGTAATAACTCATCGCCCGACTGTTTGTAATGCAGTTCGGCGAAGTCGAACGCATCACCGGCAGGGATTCCATTATCAATATCCGAATGTCGTGCAAATTCTTTATCCAAAACATTACCCAAAATACTCTCCTTATTAATGAAAATATTCAATGTCGATTTATCGGCATTGAATGGGTTTTTGACAAAAGAACAAGTCCTCCCCGAAAGGGAGAGGACTGTTTGATCCGGATAATACAATCTCAACACATGTGCATATATTCCAATGCCATAGTGCGTTTTAGATAATACTGCCTCCTTACTTACGATTCCCATAATCACGAATTTTTATCATGGTGTAATTATTGGAAAGTAGTCTTTGAATATCGGAACGGCGGTAGAATAGTTTATTGCCTATCCGTGAAAATGGCAGTATGCCATTTGAGCGCAAAGTTTGAAGAGTTCGGGGAGATACATGCAATACTTGCATTACATCCTGATTGTCGAGCCAATCTTCCAGTTTCTCCGAGAGTGGACTGGTTATACTTGCCGGACATCCGGAACAAGATATCGCTTCCTGGTTATCCAGCTCTTCGCTTGAGGCAAAATGATTGCGAAAAGCAACTGCAAAGGTTTCTTGACTATTCAAGAAATAATCGGTCAAGATCTCTCCAATGGATTTAGTATTACTCATCGTTTCGCCCTCCTTCCTTTCGCCCTAATGTAGTCGGCTGCTTTTTGTTCCACTTCAGCAATGGTGGCAGAGCGAGTACGAGTCAGCCACAAATCAAGTTCCGGGCGGCGGAAATAGAGCTTCTTTCCTTGTGGGCAATAGCATGGAATTGTATTGCTGCTTGTCAGCTTATACAAATGACTGCTGCTTAAGTCGAGGTATAAGCAGGCTTCGGCAAAGGTAAAAATCTCCTTTTGGAGAAGGTTCTGTTCGATTAATCGTTTTTCGATTGAACCGAGTTTCAATAAAATCTGTTCTTGCATAATTTCATTTGCTCGCCAAGTTGTTGGGCTTTCCGCTTGCGGCGAATTTCAAAAGAAAAGCCGCAACCCTCTTGTGAAGATTGCGACTGCAAATAAATAGGCAAAACATAGGTGTAATGGGTTGCTATAACCCATTACAAATTATCTTTGTTTATTGTAAGTAATTGATATATTTACATTTAAATCTTTGAGCATTTTGCTTATGTTTTCCACTTCATCTTTGTGATATGAAGTTAATTCGTCTGGATTTGACAGGCGTTGTCGGATTCTTTCTTCGGAAAAGTCAGTTATGTAGCTAATCAAACGAGCAATCTTTGCTTTATCGTCAGACATAGCACTAATACCTGCTTTTTCCAAAATCAACATCAAAGCATCAGTTGTGACTTTTTGAGTTCGCTTTGTATCACTCTTTTCATTTGAATCATCCTCTGTCGAATTTGCTTGTTTTAAGAGCTGAATTTTCCTTTCTAAATTACCACAAATATCATTAGGGTACTGTTTTGAATAGAGTACATAGTTTAAAACTTCCAGAAGCTCCGCTTTCTTTTGATTTGAAAAATTGTTTTGGTTCAGAACATCCACTACATCATTCAGTTTTATAATTTGGCTGTCTTTTTCAGATAGCTGCTTTTGGATTGAGCGGATATGAATATCAAGCAAGTTTATATAAATCTGGCTCGGATTAGGGAGACATTTTTCATTGTTTAATTCATCGATATAGGTCTGAAATTGTTCTTCAATGGTTTTGTCTTTGACTATGGTTCTTATTCTATCAAGTCGCCAAGAATCGTGCTTTTCGCTTGCAACCCATTCCTGTTCTGTGTACGTTTTGACTTGCTTTCCCTCGGGGCTGGCTCCATAAGCTTCAGGGTTAGCTTCCATACATCGCTTTAATGTAATCAGCTTTTCTTCAAAGTGGTCAAAATAATTCTTTTGCTCTTGATCATAGACACATTTACTCTTTATACTATCATGGCAATCTGTTTTGTCTGGACAATCGAGAGCCATAACAACATATACACAAGCAAAAATTACAGTAGCTTCATACCAACGATTCACATTGTAATCATAATCCATTCCTATTAACTGGGCTAATGGTTGTTCAACTTTATCCTTTCCCCTTATGGGTCTAACTTCATCCCAGATTTCATCAATAAACAATTCGGGATTTGTCTCATTTTTTAGTTTTAAAGTAATTGTAGCTGTACAATTGAGTAACGTATGCATTGGTAGCGACGTTTCTTTTATTCGTTCGGTGAATTTAGTTTCACTTTTATACAACGGACGAGCAAAGCTAAGGACCACTCCTTCGCTCTTACTCAAATTAGAAAAGTCACTCTTAGACCGGTATATATTCTTCACTTTCATAAATACTATCTCTGTGTGGTTAATTATAAGTTTTTAGATTTTTATTTCGGGGAAACTGTCGATTGCTATGCGAGCTCCCTTATCGGTTATGTTTGCGTAATGTTTAATGGTTGTTTGAACGGATTTATGGCCAAGTAACTTGCTGACTTTGTAAATATCAACATCGCTTTCGAGCAGAATAACGCCAAACGAATGCCGGGCAATGTGGAAATGAAGCGTTTTTTTGAGTTCTAATTTGGTGGCTAAGTTCTTCAATGCTTTATCACACGCCTGTTGAGTGGGAACGCTGAAAACCTTGTAATCGTCTGCTTTGCGTTCGCCAAGCAAAGCGATTGCCTGGGGATTCATTGGCAAATAGGTTACACCTGTTTGCTTGCCGTTTTTGGTCTGTGTTTTTTGTTGTGAGAATTTCAAGCGGTAATCTTCCGTAATATTTCCCCAAGTGAGGTTTTTAATGTCGGAATAACGCATACCGCAAAAGCAGGAAAACATAAATATAGTTTTTACTTTCGGGTTGAGGTTGCTTTGAGCTATCCGGGCAATTTCGTTGGTGGTAAGAAAATTCACCATTGTTTCTTGTTTCTCCGGGACTTCAACATCCAACAATATATCCGAAGGGACAATGCTCTCAGTTATGGCTCTTTTGATAAATGAACGGAATTTGGAGAAATAGGCGTTAGCCGTATTTCCGTGCAGGTTCTTTGTGAGATAGTCGGCAAAGCCTTGCACAAATTCTTTTCTCACTTCCTGCATTTGGAGCGATTTGTCGGGCATGTATTCTTTGAGGTGTTCGACTACCTGCAAGCCGCCTTTAGTGGTAGATTGAGCCTCGCAATAGGCAAGAACTGACTGTTTACGTTTATGTGCTGGGGTGATTCCGTTGGGACTGGCGATAAGTTGGTTTTCCCGCTGGTTGCGTATTTGCTGGGCAAGTTTAAGGGATTCTTTGTTGGCTTCCCGTTCATCCTTGGTGGGGCGGTCGGATAGTACGGTATAGATTTTCAGGTATTCATAATGGCGTTTCCCATTCTGAAACCAATCCAGATAATAGCTTCCGTTTCCGTCGGCGAGTTTCTTAATTCGCAGTTTGACTGTTGTTTTCATATCCGTTTCTTTGAAACAAAGATACAAAAAAGAAACGGTATAAGAAACGGTTTTGTGCAAAAAAGAACAAATATGAGCAAAAAAGAAGAGGATATTTGAATGGGGTAATTTATCTATTTATCTAATATATAGATTATTATTAGTTTTTGTTTGCTCTTGTTTTCTGTGAAAAATAGTATTGTGATTTTGAAAGCAAATCACAACCTGAAGTTGATAGCGCATTTACTGGTATTTGTTGTTTATCAAGTCAAAGATACAATTTTTTGAAAGCAAATCACAACAACCTAATGTTGGCATTGTAGTTACAGGAAGTTGTTTATCAAGTCAAAGATACAATTTTTTGAAAGCAAATCACAACACCTTTATTTGATTTGTTACATCCACTACAGTTGTTTATCAAGTCAAAGATACAATTTTTTGAAAGCAAATCACAACACAATTCCTATTAAGTAACAAGGGTCTCCTGTTGTTTATCAAGTCAAAGATACAATTTTTTGAAAGCAAATCACAACATAGTTAACTCTGCTTTCACTAGTACAAATGTTGTTTATCAAGTCAAAGATACAATTTTTTGAAAGCAAATCACAACTTACAACCATTAATAGTTCCCATGGTTTTTGTTGTTTATCAAGTCAAAGATACAATTTTTTGAAAGCAAATCACAACACCAATTTTTACCATTCCGTATTGCCAAATGTTGTTTATCAAGTCAAAGATACAATTTTTTGAAAGCAAATCACAACAAAGTGTCTCCCGGCAACCCTAATTCACAGTTGTTTATCAAGTCAAAGATACAATTTTTTGAAAGCAAATCACAACAGCCAAGAGGGACTAGGCATAAAAACTTATGTTGTTTATCAAGTCAAAGATACAATTTTTTGAAAGCAAATCACAACTATAATCTTATCGGACACTCGAATACATCTGTTGTTTATCAAGTCAAAGATACAATTTTTTGAAAGCAAATCACAACCCTTTACTTCATTGTAACCTCTGTTTTCTTGTTGTTTATCAAGTCAAAGATACAATTTTTTGAAAGCAAATCACAACAATTCGTTGACACTATTGTCGATTACGAATGTTGTTTATCAAGTCAAAGATACAATTTTTTGAAAGCAAATCACAACATGCGCATGTTACTTATTGAAGAATTAAAGGTTGTTTATCAAGTCAAAGATACAATTTTTTGAAAGCAAATCACAACATTACAGATAGTTTTTAATTCTTTCATCTTGTTGTTTATCAAGTCAAAGATACAATTTTTTGAAAGCAAATCACAACGGTAAAAATGGCGTTGAAGTACTGACTATGGTTGTTTATCAAGTCAAAGATACAATTTTTTGAAAGCAAATCACAACCATCATATATTGCATTTCAAAATTGTAATGGTTGTTTATCAAGTCAAAGATACAATTTTTTGAAAGCAAATCACAACCATCATATATTGCATTTCAAAATTGTATTGGTTGTTTATCAAGTCAAAGATACAATTTTTTGAAAGCAAATCACAACCTTATTGCTTGTAAGTTCTTTTTGTTCGCTGTTGTTTCTCAAGTCAAAGATACAATTTTTTGAAAGCAAAATTCTAAAACGTTCTACCTTTTCCAAAGTCGAAAAAACTTTGGAAAAAGTAGAACGTAAATTTATTTCTCCGCACTTACATACGACGAAACCTGATCGGCTGGGCCGCTTACATATTTTGGATAATTAGGATAAGAGCAAAGCAAATAACCTGCACCTTCCTGCTTTTGACCGATATGTCCTTTGGTATCTACCACCAGCGTTTTGGCCGGTGCCTGATTGTGTTCAACCCAATTGACAAGCAAATCCATATTATCATCACCATTGGGTGAAGCGATATTTTTTGCTTCAACAGGTTTGCCTTCGCCGCTTACTTTATAAGCTCTTCCCGATAATCCGTGACCGGCCTGAGGAACAACATACAAGCGGGCGAATTTATCAATCGTGCTACGTCCCATTTTGTCGAGTAACGATTGATAATAGTCGAGTTGTGCACCGGGTGAAGCGATATTGTCCATGGTACCAATTGTCACAATCATTTTTCCGCCATTCTTGTAAAAAGCGGCAAGATCGGGGTTAGTCGAATCAAGCCAACTTGACAATAGTTCTCGGCGCTTGTTCCATTTACCACCTTCCACATAATCGAGCGGATTGGCTTTAATGTCTTGCATCAGGAAACCGGTTACGCCCAATGATCCAAGCGAACCATGTATTTGAGCATTTTCGGGAGCACCTTCCTGACCTTTGAATCGTTGTCCGGCAATCATTCCAAAACCATCCGGTTCGGTGGTAGGAAGCCACATGCCAAAGCTTTTTACGCCATTAGCTAACGGTGTAGCAAATTTATATGAGCTGTAGGCAAATTCCATGGTTTTGATTTGTTCATTGGTCAACTTGGCCGATTCTGATTTATCATTCGGATCTGGATCAACGTTGTTTGGAGCGCGTAAGGCAGCCCAAGGGTCTTTAGGTCCAATGCCATCGTTTACATTAAAAATAGCGCGTGCTGCCACGTAATTATTCACAATGCCGTCGGAGAGCCCATCGAGCTTATCGCATTGACGAAGAAACTCAGCACGCACAGCGTTCACTTTGGCTGGAGTAACCCAGTTTTTTTGAGGTATTTCCTGAATACGAATTAATTCAGGACCAAGCATTAAGCTTGAGAAACTTACAATAGGAACATTGGCAATAATTCCGTTATAGTCTTTCGGATAACGCTGTGCTACTGTAATGGCTTCGAGTCCTCCGTGAGAAGTACCGACATAATAATTGTATGCAGGGCGTTTCCCATATAATCTTTCCATAATTACCATCGCAGCATCGTGGGTTTTCTTCATCTGCATGTAACCCATATTGATGATAGCTTCATCGTTGGTAGCCCATTCATCACCAGATGTAGGACCCGATGCCAATGGTTTCTGATTTCCACCACCAAAACCCATTCCACCAGCTTGATGGCCTGAATCACTTCCATAAAGTGCATATCCTTTGTTGATTGACGAATTCCGACCTTCCCTAACGGTAATGGTACCATTCATTCCGCCACCACCGATCTGCATGGAGCGTAACGACCAACTGGCAGGCAAGATAACCCTGAAGTTGATCGGCCAACCTTGCGGATCAACCGAAAAAATAGAGCCTTCAACCACTGCATACGCCGGAGTGGCATCGGTTGCTTCCACCCATCTTGGTTCATAAAGCTTTACTGAGCCGACAGGTTCACCGATCAGTTTCTGAGCAATGGTTGTACCCACCTTAGTTAAGTCGGCTTTGGTTATTGTAATACTGCTTGATGATTGGGCAAATGCATTGCCAGCCAGCATCAAAAATAAAATAAATAGAGAATAAACTGTTTTTTTCATATAGATATAATTTGTGATTTATTGTTCTAAAGGGTACTGATTCACTTTTGATTCAATGCAAGATTGCATTTGAGGTTTCAAAATTACTAATTTTTTTATTGAAATTCCATTAAATCAAAACAAATCAATGTAACCTTTGAAAGTTATTCTTCCAATTTAAACAATTCATTCCTTAAGACATTTTAAATTCTATCATCATACGTGACACACATTTGCCTATTTTTCAACTTTTAGTTACCTTTGTCCATTTTTCAAACCAACCAAATTTTTATGGCACATTACTTAAACGACATTTCAAGAACATTCAGCGAGTATTTACTAATCCCCGGATTAACGACCAAAGAATGTACTCCAGCCAACATTTCGCTTAGAACCCCGCTCGTAAAATTCCGTAAAGGTGAAGAATCAACTATTTCGTTGAACGTTCCCTTTGTATCGGCCATTATGCAATCGGTATCCGACC
>Ga0302296_1000608_pt1 | contig 29178 bp, 30 predicted proteins | sample III_Fen_N3_1_FD_194546 | JGI IMG/M metagenome (GOLD analysis project Ga0302296, IMG submission 194546) | Peat permafrost microbial communities from Stordalen Mire near Abisko, Sweden - III_Fen_N3_1 | ecosystem: Environmental > Terrestrial > Soil > Wetlands > Permafrost | place: Sweden: Abisko...
TCAATTCAACGAAAAAGGAGAATGTATCAACGAAACTCCTTGGGATTTCTCCATCACTAAAAACACCCTTTCATTGTTCTTCGGAGCAATTATCATCATGATGTTGTTATTCACAACAGCTCGTTATTACAAGAAAAATGGTGCTGTTGCTCCAAAAGGAATGGCAAAATTCATGGAACCAATGATTTTGATGATCCGTGATTTGGCATTGGAAAACATCGGTGAGAAAAAATACAAAAAGTACATTCCTTATTTGGCTACCATTTTCTTCTTTATTTGGATCAACAACATGTTGGGAATAGTTCCAATCATTCCTGGTGGGGCCAATTTAACAGGAAGTATTAGTGTTACGTTCATTTTAGCGATCTTCACATTGATTGCTACTTTGTTCTCTTCCAACAAAAACTATTGGGGTCACATTTTCATGCCTCCGGGAGTTCCAATCGCATTGTTACCGATTATGATTCCTATTGAAATCATCGGTATCTTCACAAAACCATTTGCATTGATGATTCGTTTGTTTGCCAACATGACTGCAGGTCACGTAATCGTATTGGCATTGATATCTATCATCTTTATTAACAAAAGTGTGGCTTGGGGTGGTTTATCCGTTCCGATGTCATTGTTCATTTCCATTTTGGAAATTTTAGTAGCGTTCCTTCAAGGTTACCTGTTTGCATTGCTTTCTGCTTTGTTTATCGGTAACGCGGTAGAAGAAGCGCACCATTAGTAGTAAACGTTTAATTAATATATAGTAGTATGGGAATGGGAAGTATAGCTGCAATTGGTGCAGGTCTTGCTGTTTTAGGCGCAGGAGTTGGTATTGGTAGAATCGGTGGTTCTGCTATGGATGCAATTGCACGTCAACCTGAAGCACACGGTAAAATTCAATCGACTATGATTATCGCTGCGGCTCTTATCGAGGGTGTTGCCCTTTTTGGAGTAGTAGTAGGTATGCTTGGATTGGATAAATAATTTTGAAAACCGTCTGTAACGGTTGGTTACAGACGGTTTCTTAAATTATCACGATTAAAAAAAACGTTATGGAATTAATTACACCACATATTGGATTGATTTTTTGGACAGGATTGGTATTCGTCTTATTGATGATTATCTTGACCAAATTCGTTTGGAAACCGGTATTAAAAGCGGTAAACGAACGCGAGCAAAAAATTTCCGACGCATTGGAATTGGCCGAGAAAACCAAAACCGAAATGAAAGCGTTGCAAGCGCAAAACGAAAACTTGTTGAAAGAAGCAAGAGCTGAGCGCGATGCCATTGTGAAAGATGCGAAAGAAACAGCTACCAAAATGGTGGAAGATGCAAAAGCTGCTGCAAAATCGGAAGCAAACAAAATTGTTGCCGCTGCACGTGAAGCAATCAACGCTGATAAAGCTGCTGCTATTTCCGAATTGAAAACACAAGTAGCTACTTTCTCGATTGAAATCGCTGAGAAAATTGTTCGCGGTGAGCTTTCTTCTGATGGTAAGCAAAAAGCATTGGCTGATAAATTGGCCGGAGATATTAACCTGAACTAATCGTAAGCATGAAAAGTTCAAAAGTTGCCATCCGTTACGCACAAGCTTTGTTGGAACTCGCTATCGAGAACAACACGCTTGAGTCTGTAAGCCGAGATATGACTTACTTGAGTACCGTTAACAACGAAAACCGTGACTTCCAGTTGTTGTTGTCGAGCCCTATCATCAAGGCCGATAAAAAAATTGCTGTGTTGAACGAGATTTTCGGAGCGTTTGAAACAGTATCAACGGCGTTTATCGCTTTGATTGCTAAAAACGGTCGCGAGAGTATCTTACCTCAAATCGCAGAAGCGTTTCACGAATTGGTGAAAGAGAAAAAAGGAATTGTTTCCGTTTCCATCGTAAGTGCTACGGCATTGGATGCAGGCGTGAAAAAACAAATCTTGGATAAAGTTCAAGCTACAACTACCGGTACGTTAGAAGTTACCGAAGAAATCGACGCTTCGTTGATCGGTGGGTTTATAGTGAAGATGGGAGACACCCAAATTGATGCATCCGTTGCGTCGAAATTAGCACAATTGAAACAACGTTTAACAACATAATCAGAGGTACTCCTCTTTTTAAAAAAAGAACAACATGGCAGATGTTAAACCGGCAGAAGTTTCTGCAATTTTAAGAGAGCAATTATCTGGTTTCCGTTCGGAAGCAGAATTGCAAGAAGTAGGTACTGTACTCCAAATTGGTGACGGTATTGCTCGTGTATATGGACTTACAGGAGTTCAATACGGTGAATTGATCGAGTTTGAAGGTGGTTTGCAAGGAATCGCTTTGAACTTGGAGGAAGACAACGTTGGAGCGGTATTGTTAGGTCGTTCTACACAAGTAAAAGAAGGTGATACTGTTAAACGTTTGGGTCGTATTGCATCCGTTCACGTAGGTGAAGGCCTTGTAGGACGTGTAATCGACACATTGGGTAACCCAATTGACGGTAAAGGACCTATTTCAGGTGAGTTGTTCGAAATGCCAATCGAACGCAAAGCTCCGGGAGTTATCTTCCGTCAGCCAGTAAACGAACCGTTACAAACAGGTATCAAAGCAATTGATGCGATGATTCCGATCGGTCGCGGACAACGTGAGTTGATCATTGGTGACCGTCAAACAGGTAAAACAACTGTTGCGATTGATGCGATCATCAACCAAAAAGAATTTTTCGACCGCGGTGAGCCGGTTTTCTGTATCTATGTAGCCATTGGTCAGAAAGGTTCAACTGTAGCCGGTATCGTTAAGAAATTAGAAGATGCAGGTGCAATGGCCTATACAGTTATTGTTGCTTCCAACGCGTCAGATCCTGCTCCAATGCAGTTCTACGCACCAATGACAGGTGCAGCGGTTGGTGAGTACTTCCGTGATACTGGTCGTCCGGCATTGATCGTATTTGATGATTTATCGAAACAAGCGGTAGCTTACCGTGAGGTTTCCTTGTTGCTTCGTCGTCCTCCGGGTCGTGAGGCTTACCCAGGTGACGTATTCTACCTTCACTCCCGTTTGTTGGAGCGTGCTGCAAAAGTAATTGCAGATGATACGATCGCTTCTCAAATGAACGACCTTCCTGAATCATTGAAAGGAAAAGTAAAAGGTGGTGGTTCATTGACTGCATTGCCAATTATTGAAACACAAGCGGGTGACGTTTCTGCTTATATCCCGACTAACGTAATTTCGATTACAGACGGTCAGATCTTCTTGGAAGGTGACTTGTTCAACGCAGGTATCCGTCCGGCGATCAACGTAGGTATCTCGGTATCACGTGTAGGAGGTAACGCGCAAATCAAATCCATGAAAAAAGTGGCTGGTACACTTAAATTGGATCAAGCTCAATACCGTGAGTTGGAAGCGTTCGCGAAATTCGGTTCGGATTTGGATGCTGCTACAAAATCGGTACTTGACAAAGGTGCTCGTAACGTAGAGATCTTGAAACAACGTGAAGGTGATCCGTTCCCGGTAGAAAAGCAAATTGCGATCATCTACGTTGGAACAAAAGGATTGATTCAAAAAGTTCCTGTTGCTCGTGTAAAAGAGTTCGAAAAAGAATTCTTGGATTACCTAGATGCTAAACACGCTGATGTATTGGTGCGTTTGAAAGGTGGTAAATACGAAGACGCTGACACAGATGTATTGGCGAAAGTAGCGAAAGAACTAGCTGATAAATACTGATTAATTCAGAATTAGGAATGCAGAATTAAGAATGTCGGTTGAGGGATGGAGACAAAAAAGCCAAACGCAATTGTTGATAAAACATTTGAATTTGCCTGCGAGATCGTCGATTTCTGTTCCCATTTAAAAAACGACCGACATTTTGAAATTGCATCACAATTAATTAGAAGCGGAACGAGTATTGGTGCCAATGTTCTTGAAGCACAGCGAGCCGAAAGCAAAGTGGATTTTAAGCATAAGCTCAAAATAGCTCTGAAGGAAGCAGATGAAACGAAATACTGGTTAGAGTTGATTGATGCAAAAATCACAATTGTTGATCAGAAATTGTTTCAGTTTATTGATGAAATAATTCGTTTATTGGTTAGTATAATCAAGAATACGAACAACTAAATACTAATTCTGAATTCAATTATTCTGAATTCTTAATTTAAAAAAGATGGCAAATCTTAAAGAAATACGCAATCGAATTACTTCAGTGGGATCAACCATGCAGATTACTTCTGCCATGAAGATGGTTTCTGCTGCCAAGTTAAAACGAGCGCAAGATGCCGTTACGCAAATGCGTCCATACGCCGGGAAACTCAAAGAAATCTTAGAAAACCTAAGTGCTTCGTTGGATTTATCGGAAAACGCATTGGCTGAAGACCGTGGTACGGAAAACGTTTTGATCATCGCTATTACTTCCAATCGTGGATTGTGTGGTGGTTTCAATAACAACATCATCAAACATGTAAACCAGTTGATGATTTCCGACTACAAAAACAGTAACGTTAAGATTTTGGGCTTGGGTAAAAAAGCAAAAGACGCATTCAAACGCTCTGATGCCTATTATACAAGTGCAGATACGGATCAGGTAGCCGACATTTTTGCCGACCTTAGTTTCAGCAATACAGCTATCATAGCGCAAGCCGCTATGGATCGTTTCGTAGATAAAACGTTTGACCGCGTAGTAGTGGTTTACAACAGCTTTATCAACGCAGCTTCGCAATTGGTGAAAACAGAACAGTTATTACCAATCGTTCCTACCGTATCTGAAGGTAATTCATCTGCCGATTACATCTTCGAACCATCGAAAGAGGAAATCGTTGAGGAATTGATCCCGAAATCATTGAAAATACAATTGTTCAAAGCTTTGCTTGATTCAAATGCATCCGAGCACGGAGCACGTATGACAGCGATGCACAAAGCAACCGACAATGCCAAAGAGTTGAAGCGTAACTTAACGTTGAGCTACAACAAAGCACGTCAGGCGGCTATTACCAACGAAATCCTCGAGATCGTAGGTGGTGCGGAAGCATTAAACGGATAAACCGAATTATTGAATTCTATTTAAGGCTCGTCTACCTCAGGTAAACGAGCCTTTTTTATGTCATATCGTTTTGCCCGCAATGTGGATTATGAAAAAGTTGGTAAGATAAATCTCATCGTTAGGATAGAGATGAAGCTTATTGACAGATTATTCTCGCGGACCAAACGCCATTCAAGGAAGCGAAGTAAAAAGTGGAAACATTAAAAATTAAGACAAAATCGCCTCTTCGAATTCTGTCTTTTTATACTTGGAAAGTTTCGCTGAAATACCTGTCTCAAGATTGATACTCAAGTCGGTTTTGGAATAGTTGATAATCCTTGATTTGTTGATGATCCACGATTTATGCACACGGAGAAAAGTAGATTGATCTTCAAAAATGCGCTCAAAGTGTTTTAGATGCTTACTAGCCATGTATTTCTTGCCCGAAGCAGTGTGAATATAACTGTATGATTCCTGTGCTTCTATGGCCACGATATCGCTTATTTGGATAATTTCCTGATATCCTCTTTCGGCAACAACAATGCTTTTCACTTCATTCGTTTGAAGTGTTTTCCCCAGCAATGAATAACGATCAGCCAATTGTTTGAGGTCAACAGTCTGCTGCACCTTCGAAACAGCTTGTTTTAATCGATCTATATCAATCGGTTTTAGTAAATAATCAACCGCCGAAATCTCAAATGCCCGCAAGGCATAACTGTCGTAAGCCGTAACGAAAATAATTTCAAATCGAACCTCATCAAAGAAATGCACGATTTCATAACCGGCATAGTTGGGCATTTCGATATCCAAAAACACCACATCGGGTTGATGCTCGTGAATGGCCTTTACCGCCGATTCTACATTGGTACATTTTTCCAACAATTCCACTTCCGGACAAAATCGCGCAAGCAAATTAGACAGCACATCTCTGGCACTTTCTTCATCGTCTACTAGTATTGCGCGTATTTTTCTCACAGAACAAACTTAATCTTAGTTGTGGGTTTTCATTCAATCAATTCATCAACAACCTGTTTTTTTCAGCAACGGCTAATATTTGTGCTTAGTCGGTAGTTTTAGAATGACTCTGGTTCCCGATGGTTCACCATTGATTTCGAGATCTTCGTAGCTAAAACCCAATTCTTTTCCGAAATGTTCTCCCAAAATTTCGAAGCGTCGCTTGATAGCATTCACCGAAAACGATTCGTGTTGTGATCGCTGCCTGTCCTTGATTTCTCTGGCCCGTTTCCTTCCTACTCCATTATCCGTTATTTCACAGATCAGCGATTCTTGCAAATAAAACCGAATCGACAATTCTTTCTTTCCTTCTTTGTGCAAGAGTCCATGCAAAAGTGCGTTTTCGATAAACGGTTGAATCAACATTGGAGGTATCAGAATATCTTCGATGTCATCGGTATCAATTGTAAACACCAAATCTTCTTTAAACCGCAACTTTTCCAGTGCCAAGTACAATTCGATGAGTTTGATTTCTTGCTCGAATTCAATGAAATCTTTATCCGAATAGTTGAGTGTTCTTCTTACCAAGTTCGAGAATTTGGTGATAAACGTGTACGAATTGTCAATGTCGCCTTTCAAGACCAAATCCTGAATGGAATTCAACGAATTGAAAATAAAATGAGGATTCATTTGCGACTGAATAGCAGTGAGTCTCGAAGCATTCAATTCATTGATTTGTTGTGCCTTTTTGCGTTGAATAGCCAATTGCCGGCGGAAAAACAAGATCACAATTCCCAAAACAACCAAAGCAATTCCTGCGTTGAACCACCATTTTTGGTAAAAAGGAGCGGCTACGGAAAACGAATAACTGATCGGTACGCTAAAAACGCCGTTATTTTCTGCCTTTACGGTAAATACATAATCTCCAGGAGCCAGCGAGTAATACGTCACATCATGATCGGCATAACGATTGATGAGCCATTCATTACTCAAACCTTTCAAGCGGTAATGGTAACGAATATTGTCTCTGTTTTTAAGCGTGGGAACATGAAATACAAACCTGAATTTCTTTTGGTTGGGATCAAACTCAAATCCCGATTTTCCGTTCTGTAGTTGATCATTGACCAAAATACGGTATAAAATAAGCTGTGGCGGACCAATTTGAGAATTAATTCTATCGAGATCAAATCGCTGCACACCGCGTGAATGTGTTACCCACAACTGACCGTCATGAATATGAAAATCAATGATTCTATTCTTCGACAATCCCGATGATTTGTTGATGTAGTGCAGGATCTTTCCTTTCAAATCAAGCACCACCAACCCAATTTGGGTATTGGCGTAAATACGGTCTTGGTACAACTGCAATTTGGTAACAATCAATGTTTCGTCGTGTCGTTTCGGTGTAAATCTGCGAAGAAGGTTCCCTTTCGAAAAACAAATAATTCCGTGTTTGCGCGTAGAAACATACGTTTTATCTCCCGCCCCTAAAATATCCGTCGCATTGATCACTTCACCCCGATAGAGCACATTACGGATCGTTCCTTTCTGATCCATGCATTTTAACCCGGAAACTGAAGAAATGTACACATAACCAGAAATTCTCTCGATACCAAGCGCGTAGGTTCGTTCCTTCAATAGAGAGCTACTAAAACTTAGTTGATCGGTTTCTTCTTCATAATCCATGCGGAAAACACCTGAATTAAATGCCAGTAGCAAGCTGTTTCTATTGATCGGAACCACATCTTTTAATGAGCCTATGGCATAGTTCGTCAAGCGATTCATGGAAACATCCAAGAGTGAAAAACCGTGAACATCACTAAGAATTTTAGCATGTTCCGGCCAAAAGAAAATTGTTTCTATCTGCTTATCTCCTTGTTCCGAAATAACTGAATAGGTTCCGTTTTCGTAAGAAAGAATCTGGCCCTTCTGGTTTCCCAAATACAAGCGTTTATTGCTACCCGAACAAAATCGGGTAATGGATTGTGTGACCAATTGCGGTTCCACATCAGACACACTAAGATCCGGAACCACCAAAATTCCGTGATCGAACGTACAAAACAAATAGTTTCCCTCGTGATCTTTGTAGACATACGAAATCAAGTAATCATTGAAACACTTCCCGCCCGAGAAAAAAGGTTTTAACTGCCAATTGAGTGCTGCAATTCCGGAAATATTACTTCCTATCCACAAACGATCGTCTAGGCTATAATAGCGAAGGCTTTCATTCAACGGATTCCACTCCAGTGTTTTCAAATAAGTGAGTTTAAACGAGCGTTCATCGAAGCGGTAAATACGTTTGGTTTCACTTCCCAACGCATAGATAATTCCGTTTGATCTGAAAAATGTCAACACCCCTGAATTGATCGACTCACCGGAGTTCATTACCTTCAAGCTCCTATATACCGATTTACCTTGAGCAAAAACAAGTACTGAATCTGAACTGCTGGCATGTTGAATCACATCTCCGTTTGAAAGCAAAAACGGTTGTCCCAGGTAACAACGGTTCTTAAAATCGGTCGACTGAATCAACTGATTGTTTTCTCCCAAAACATAACTGTTTCTACTAGTGGAAATAAACAATTGGTTCTTCTTGTTAATCAACAAACTCATATCGTTTCCCTTGTCGGGAATCTCGAATACCAATGTGCAATTTCCGTTCTTGATCTGAAATACCTGTTGATTGAGGTTGGCGCAATAAATAACTCCCTGTTGGTTGATCACGAAATTATAGACAGAACCGCCTTTCATTTCATCGCAGTCCACCTTCGAAAAAAGATAACCATCGTGTTTGTAGATTCCTTCATCGGTTGCAAACCAATAATTGTGATCCGAATCCTGAATCATGCTGTAAATATCAATTCCTTCAAATTGCTCTTCCGCAAACAGGAAATAAGCAGGTTGCTGCGCCTTAGATTGAAACAGCAATGTGGCGAAAAGAATGAAGATCACATATCTATACACCATACAAATATATAATTAACGCGAGCTTCATGAATTAAAATCAAGGAAGTGAATGATTTTGTAATGAATGGACAGGTTTTACAGTAGGCGTGGGACGAATCGGTATATAATCACAATCCACACCCATTAACAATACTTCATATTTGAATCACAGTGGAGGTTATTTTTCTATTGTTTATCATTCTGCAAAGCAGAATAATCTTTGCGTCCTCCGCGCCTTTGCGTTGGTATTATTTCACCGCAGAGACGCAAAGTGCGCAAAGAGTTGCACAAGTACAACTTGTGTGATACTAAAATTGCTGATTTGCTGATTTGGGTGCGGATAATACATATAACCCGACGAATCTCGCGCCTACTATAAAACCAGTCGAATTGTCAAAATATCCTAAAATTCCATTCTAATATCAGGGGAAATATACATTTACTGTATTGAATGTAACCGTTCAGATTGCTGCTTAAATGGAACCCCTCCTTCCACTCTATGCTTCCTATCGGAATTGATTCTTTCAGGATTTAATTTTACTAATTATGGAACATTTTTTTATGAATTATTGGTGGATTTTCGTAGTCGCCCTTTGCTTGGTACTCTACAAATTCATTTTGCGGTTTCTCTTCGGAATGGTGATCGTTCCCGAAGATAAAATCGGTTTGGTAACCAAAAAATTCGTCTTATTTGGCGATAACAAAGAGTTGCCAGACGGTCGAATCATCGCCACATTGGGTGAGGCAGGTTTTCAAGCCAAAACACTAGCTCCTGGATTGTATTTCTGGAAATGGGTGTGGCAGTTTGAAATCACGATGGAGTCATTTACCATTATTCCGGAGGGGAAAATTGGGTTGGTGATGGCCAAAGACGGTGCCGAAATCCCAACGGGAAATATCTTGGGTCGCCGGGTGGAATGCGACAATTTCCAGGATGCCGAGTTGTTTTTGAAAAACAACGGACAACGTGGTCGTCAGACCAATTACATCACAGCCGGGTCATACCGTCTCAACACGATGTTGTTTCAGATTTCAATCACCGAAATGGTGCGGATCCATGAAAGCATGGTGGGGATTGTAACAACACTCGACGGACAACCGATCGATGCCGGACAAATTGCGGGAAAAGTGGTAGAGGGCCACAATAATTTCCAAAATTTCGATTCGTTTTTGGAATTGGGCGGAAATAGAGGTTTGCAACCAACGGTGATTCTTGCCGGTTCGTATAACTTAAATCCGTGGGCGGTTCAGGTAGAAGAAACACCAATGACCGAAATTCCGATCGGATATGTAGGCGTAGTGATTTCGTATATCGGACAAGACGGACACGATTTGACCGGTGCCGACTTCAAACACGGAAATATTGTAGAAAAAGGATACAAAGGTGTTTGGCTGGAACCGTTTGGTCCGGGTAAGTACCCGATCAATAAATATGTCATGAAAGTTGAATTGGTGCCAACCACAAACCTGGTGTTGAACTGGGCCACGGCACGCAGCGAATCGCACAATTTAGACAAACATCTGTCTACGATTACCGTGCGATCCAAAGACGGTTTCCCGTTCAACCTCGACGTTTCACAGATCATTCACGTTCCAACCAACGAGGCTCCGAAAGTGATTGCGCGTTTCGGGAACATGGTGAACCTGGTATCGCAAGTGTTGGAACCTACGATTGGTAACTATTTCCGTAACTCAGCCCAAGACAGCGACGTAATTGCCTTCTTGAGCTCGCGTAAAGAACGTCAGGAATCGGCTAAAGAACACATCAAGAAAGTGCTCGACGAATACAACGTAAACGCCGTAGATACCTTGATCGGAGATATCGTTCCGCCGGAATCGCTGATGAAAACGCTCACCGACCGAAAAATAGCTGAAGAGCAAAAGGTGACGTATGAAACGCAAAAACAAGCGCAGGAAACGCGTCAAGGGATGGAAAAGGAAACAGCCATCGCCGACATGCAGAAAGACATCGTAAAGGCACAGCAGAGTGTTGAGATCGCCGAACGAACAGCAAACGCTACCGTGAAAAAATCGGAAGGTGACGCTGCGAGTGTAAAACTGGCTGTAAGTGCCGAAGCCGAGGCAACAAAATTGCGTGCATTCGCAGAAGCAGAAGCTACCAAAGCACGCGCAAAAGCGGAATCGGAAGCAGTGAAACTGAAAGCCGACGCCGAAGCCGAGCGCATCACACTTACGGGTGCGGCCGAAGCGGGTAAAATTGCAGCAATCGGTAAATCAAACGCCGAGGCTTATGAATTGGCGGTTGAAGCCTTGGGTGGAGATAATTTCACCCGATTCAAGATCACCGAAGAGTTGTCTAAAGGACAGATCAAGTTGATTCCGGACGTGTTGATCGGCGGTAACAACGGAGGCGGATCGGCCATTGACGGATTATTAGGGTTGAAACTCATGGAAATGATGGATCCCGAGAAAAAGCTGGAGGACAAAACGGTAGTCATTCCTCCGAAAGAAACACCACTACCACCTAAAAAGGAGAACTAAAACTCCTGATCACCAAGGCCCTCTGTCTGACTTAGTCGGATGGAGGGTTTTTCTTTTCCGTCTATCTTTGATTCATTCAAAATGACCCTATTTTGAACGATTTCGATTGGACATCCTTCACGCAACGCATTGCTATCAAATCCACCATTGAAAAATGCTTACAACGCTAGGACCAAAGCACATTTAATTCAACAATGGTTTTTGAGCAAAGCCGTATTCAGCAATCGGGAAGGAAATAATTAATTACCCTGTTTTAAATACGAAATTCGCTGTTTCAGCGTTTCAATTGCTAATGAAGATTTGGTTTCTTATTCCCCTAAGTTTGTTGCTCACTGTATCAACCGTAAAGTCGCAGAAATTGCTTAACTCGTTTAACGAAATGAATTCGCTAAACTTTAATGGGACAAAAACTAAATCACCGATAAATCGATTGGCAAGAAAACTTGAATTCCGCGCCGGTTATGCACACTTGTATCGTCATGTTGTACTGATTGAAGAAACCGGTCAATGGGGAACATATAAAAGCAATTTGACCCACTTCACCGGAAATCAATACATGATCGGATTTGCAGTGAATCAAGGAAGATGGTTTATCCCTGTTGATGTCGGTATCACGCAATGGAATCTGAAACTTGACGCAACTTACCGAAAAGATTATTTCTTTAAAGAAAACTTTGCAGGAAACGGAGGCGGATTTCGAACTCAATACGATGAATATCATGTAAAGTATACTTCAACGCATACCCGTCTTTTTCTTTCAACCGGAATGGGAGCAAAGCTTTTTCATCCGGATAGCAGGTTCAATCTAATTCCGACTATCCGCTTAAATGGAAGTGTGTTTTTAAAAAATCAGGTCGCTGAAAACACAGTAACCGAACATAATTTTTCTGAAGGAACAGATATGCCGGGACCATATGGTGATTTTTTGCATGACACAACCTATAGTTATCCTGCAACAGATGAAGTATTGGATGCGAATTTAACTTCCATTCGAATAGGAATGTCCTTAAGTAACGTTTTCCGGTTCCAAATTAATCAGCAATGGATAGTAGACCTAGAATTGGGTCTGTTGGTAGACCTGGGTTCTTATATAACTTATGGAACAGTTACTGACAAGAAAAGCAGTTTCGGAAATTTTTCTATAGGTTACACCATTCCGCTTAAAGACGCAAAAAAAGCTGATTGATCCCGAGACAGATTGTTTATTTCAACTAGAAACGAAACTAATTGTGTTTAGTAGACGAACCGCTGTGACGAATAACCGTAATCACACCCAATAAAAAAAGAATGCCTGGATAAAGGAAAAATTTTCCGGCGAGTAAAAACGGGAAAGCAAACCACGCCAATCCGATTAAGATCATCAACGCACCTAATACTACACCGTTATACATGTCGGGATGTCTGCTACTGTCCTTCATACAATTAAGATCATTACCACAAAAGTACGGCTTTCCGATTGGTTTTGACTAAAAAGAAATAGTTGATCGTTTTTCGCGTTATAGGGTGAAACATCTCCAATGAATGCTCCGTCAACATCCTCCGCTCCATTTGCAGGCAAAATTGGTATGCGCCCATTAATAATGATCCTTACACTAGTTGTGGTAGCAGGATCTATCGGAGTAAGCGCGGGGTGCAAGAAAAAAAACAAGAAAGTAACGCCGGTATGTGATGGCACAAACGCCACCTACAATTCAACCGTAAAAGCTATCATAAATTCCAATTGCATCAGCTGTCACTCGGGTTATTCTTCTTACAGCGGACTTTCCGGTATTCTCAACAACGGAAAATTCAACCAGCACGTGCAAGTAGATCAAGACATGCCCCAAAGTGGTCCGCTATCGGCCGATCAATTGAACAAAATTCAATGCTGGGTAGAAGCCGGATATCCCGAGAATTAACTTCCGGTCCAACTTTAACCCATAGCCGGTTCCGATTGATGTTCCACAAAATACATATTTAGGTTGCCCTTGCCTTTCGCTTCTATTTCCCCACGGAATGAACAAGCAAAATGTGATCGCACCAACTGATAAGTGGTTTCGGAAATATTCACTTTTCCTACTTCTCCGGAACTTTCCATGCGGGCTGCAGTGTTCACAGAATCACCCCAAATATCGTAGGCAAATTTCTTCACTCCCACAATTCCTGCCACCACATCGCCGGTATGAATTCCGATACGGACTTCAAAAAACAGTTTGTTTTCAGCCAGTCGCTGACGTTTGTAGTCTTCCATGAAATCTCGAATTTCCAATGCCGCCGCCGCCATGTTGATTGCATGCTCGGGACTTTCAATCGGCAAACCTGAAACCGCCATGTAGGCATCTCCGATGGTTTTGATTTTCTCGATGTCATAACGCGTGATAATTTCATCGAATTTGCGGAAACAATGATCAATTTCAGCTACTAAATCGTGCGGATTCATTTGTTCGGAAAGTTGGGTAAATCCTTTGAAATCGGTAAATAGAATACTCACTTCTTCGTATTGGCGCGCATCGGAAGTTCCTTTTAATTTCAACTCTTCGGCTATTTCTTCGGGCAGAATGTTCAACAACAAATCATCGCTGCGTTTTTTCCCTTTTCGGATACGGTTTCGCTGATACAGGAAGATGACTGCAAACAACAGCATGACTGAAAAACCACCAATAAAACCATTGCTTACCCATTTTGCGTACTGCAATTCCTTTTTTGCTACCGCTTCTTTCTTATCGAAATCAAATTGCATTTCCAACGTAACCAACTTTTTTGTATTTGCTTCATTGAACACACTATCACGGAGCAATGCAAATTGCTTAAAACTAGCCAGTGAACCTTTGGTATCGCCCAACAATTCCTGAATTTCACTCAAATCTTTATACGCTAAATACAAATTGTTCAAATCACCTAAATCGGAATAAAGAGCAATTCCTTCCTCAATATGATCTTTCGCAGTCTGAAGGGCTTTTACGGTGTTTCCTTGGAAATATTTCTTTAAAGCTCCATCTGCATGCAAAATCACCATTTTTTTATACACATCACCAAGTCCGCTGATATGAACTGCGCGAAACAATTGATTTCCGGTTTGTTTATTGATCTCGAGTGCTTTGGTGTAGTTTGTTATGGCCATATCGTAATCCAGCAATTCATAAGCACAAGCCGCAATGTTACTGATGTTTGATTCACCATCGGTGATATTTCCTGAATCCTCGTTGATTTCTAGCGCTTGTTGGTAATAATCCATTGCTTTGCGCGACTGATTTTGTTTTGCGTAAACATTACCAATATTGTTGAGTGTTTTTGCAACCGGTCCGGGCATATTGAGCTGCTGAAATCCTGTAAGTGCCCCTTTAAGGTATTTCAATGCATTTTCATAATCTTTCTGATCGGTATAAACTAAACCAATACTCAATTTTACTTTAGCAATGCCCATTTGATCATTGAGTGCTTCATACTTTCTAAGCGAAGTATAATAGTATTGTAGCGCTTTCACATACAATGATTGAGCGCCGTAACCCATACCGATATTACGATTTGCCCCAGCTTCACCTGTTGGATATTCAAGTTTTTTGGAGAGCCTCAGAGCCTGAGTTCCATAGTAAATTGTTTTTTTGGGATTCACTTTGGCTGCATAAAAGCTAATATCGAGCAACAAGATCACTTTATTGGTATCTTCTTTTACCCATGAGAGGCGTTTCACCAGAGAATCGATGAGTTGCTGACCTTGTTTTTGTCCGAAAGCGGGCAAGGCAAAACACACTAGTGCAGTAAAAATGAGTGACTTTTTCATAGCTGTTATTTAGTCGATTGTTTGTTGAGGCGAAAATAATCTCAACCGACCAAACACTCTAAGAAAGAGGTATTACAAAAAATTACAACCGTTAAAATCATTGAAATACAGTAGATTAGAATTGTTCTTACGATCAATCTTCTACATAAACGCGGTGCATCCGTTGTGACAAACCGGTCATTACTTCATACGGAATGGTTTCCATAGAAGCTGCAAAATCGTGCATGGTTTGGTGTTTACCAATGATTTCGACTTCGTCGTTTTCGGCAACTTCGAGACCCGTTACGTTGACCATAATCATATCCATACATACACGACCAAGAACTTCGCATCGGTTTCCGTGAATGTACACACAACCTTTTCCATTGCTTAAACTTCTGCGGAAACCATCGGCATAACCCACAGGAACTACTGCAATTTGCATTTCGGAAGGTGCTTCAAAACTGCAACCGTAACCCACAACATCACCTGCCTGAATGGTTTTTACTTGCGAAACGGCACTTTTCCAGGCAATTCCCGGCATCAATTCAGGTTCCACTTTCTGATCGCCGGTATAGCCGTATAAAACGATTCCCAAACGAATCATATCATATTGTGCATCCGGAAAATGCAAGGCTCCTTCCGAATTGAGTAGATGCGCAAGAAACGGGTATTCAAGCTGCGTTTCCACGTAAGTTTTAAGCATTTCGAACGTGACGATTTGTTGTTCGGTAAAGTGCGTATTTGTAAGATTGTCAGCGTCGGCCAAGTGCGAATAAATGCCTTTTACGCGAATTTCGGGTTGAGCTGAAACTGTTGCCAACAACCGTTCTTTCTCTTCCGGTGCAAAACCCAAACGGTGCATTCCGGTATCAAATTTCAAATGAATCGGGTAATTGTTTTCGCCAAGGTGAATCAGGGCTGTGACAAACGCATCCAATTGTTGAAACGAATAAATGGCAGGTTCCAAGCGGTTTTCAATGATGGTAGTAGCGTGTTCGATATCGGCATTCATCACGATAATCGGTTGGTTGATTCCCACTTTACGCAATGCAACACCTTCATCTGCAAATGCCACCCCGAAATAATCGACACCCTCTTGCTGCAAAAACGAAGCTACGCGCTCAGCTCCCGAACCGTAAGAAGAGGCTTTCACCATGCATAAAATCTTGGTGGTCGGCAGCAGGTTTTTGCGGAAATAACGCACATTGTGGCGAATAGCACTCAAATCTATCTCCACCACGGTACGGTGTTTCAACTCCCGGCCTTTGCTTACTTCTTTCTCAAATTGAATGGCGCGACTTCCTTTCACCAACACAACTGTATCCTTCAGTTCGTTCCATGGAATAGATTCATCCGCTTTCAGGAAATAAACTGCATCAACGTTAAATTCTTTGATCAATGTTTGAAGCGACTCCTTAAGGATTTGCGTGCTTTCCGACAATCCGATGACCACTGCACGTTTGCGATGTAGGGCCAATCGTTGCTGATAATACAAGGCTTCACGCAAGGCATCAGAATCCAGATTATACGTATCGTTGATAATGGTATTTCCGTTGATTCCCGCAAACGTTTCCATGCGAAGCGCTAATTGCGGAAGCATTTTCAGGCGACTCTCAAACTGTTCATCCGTAATATCAAATTCGGCACTCAATGCTTTGAGCAAACCCAGCATCGGTTCGTAACCCTTGGTCAACCATGGCTGATCGGCCGTAATAGGTGGTGGTTGAATTCCTGCAACAGAAGCCAACTGCTGATTCGTTAAGGGAATGGAAGAAGCCACGAACGTAATCACACTATGGCGGAACAAGAGTAATTTTTCTTCCAATTGTTGATCGGGCGACGTAAAATTGGTGCGATGAGCATTTCCGAAAGCAGTAAATACGCCTATGGTCGGATGGATCATTTTTTCCAAACGAGCCATTTCTCCCGGTTCTGAAATACCTGCTTCAATCAATGCAACATCAGCTTCGGCATGCATTTCAAGCAGGGAAAGCGCTACTCCGAGTTGCGAATTAAAACTTTTCGGACTGCGAACAATGCGCAAATCGGGCGACAGGATATGATTGGCCCATTCCTTAAACGTAGTTTTACCAACACTTCCGGTAATGGCTACAACAGGGTAATTGAATTGCGAACGGTGATGATTGGCCAGTTTTTGCAAGGCAACCAGCGGATCAATGACTTGGATAAAAATAGCATCGGGCAAGGTAGGAACAGCCACCTTTTCATCGATGACAAACCAGCGAACACCTTTTTCGTAGGCATCGAAAATAAAGGTTTCACCGCTACGATTGGTTCCGTGAAGGGCAAAAAACAAGGCTCCGTTTCCCGAAAGAACTTTGCGGGAATCATACACCACATGCGAAACGATTGCTTCCGAAGAAACAACATTGGTTGCCTTGATGACACGACTACAAGTTTGGAGCGAATAATTTAATTTCAATGTGCTATTTTGTTGTAGCACGAACGGCACAACGGTTGGTAGGTTTCAACGGCACCAACAAGTACCTGTCCTTCAGCCTTGGTCGTTCTGTGCGAATACTGTGCTAAATTACCACACGAAACGCAAATGGCGTGTACTTTGGTGATATATTCTGCACTGCACAACAATTGCGGCATCGGACCAAACGGTTTCCCGAGGTAATCCATGTCTAAACCGGCAATGATCACACGCACACCTTGTCTGGCCAGTTCATTGCAGACATCAATCAAGCCATCGTCGAAAAACTGTGCCTCGTCAATAGCAACAATGCGTTCTTTTTTCCAGCTGGTCAAAATCTCCTTCGACTGTTGAATCGGAATGGCCGTAAAGCTGGAACCTTTGTGGCTGACTACATTTTCTTCGTGATAACGGTCGTCGATAGCTGGTTTGAACAATATCAGTTTTTGTTGTGCAAATTCAACCCGTTTCAGTCGACGAATCAGCTCTTCGGTTTTCCCCGAGAACATGGAACCACAAATTACTTCTATCCAACCGTGTTGGCGACCTTCCGACGGAAACTGCTCTAAAAACATCTACTTTCTACGTTATCAACAATGTACCTTAAACAACTATTCAACAGCGACTTCGAACAGCCTCTTGAATTGAATAATTTTAGACTGCAAAAATTGTCAATTCTCAACTGGTAATCGGGTTCCGGTTAGCAAGTTGTTTGAATTGTTGAAAAGTACTGAACAACAAAAGAGACGAATATGGATATGCAGGCGTTGATCGAGGAAATGGGTGCCTTGATTGTAAAAATCAAAAGCGGTGTTGCCACACAAGGTGAATTGGAAGCATTTGCAGCGGCAGCGGGCGAATTACACGAACGAGCCATTATTTTGCGGTACAAATCGTACGAAGCAAAAGTATTCGGAACACCTGCGGCTCCAGCTGTTGAAAAAGTAGTGATTGAGGTGGTTGAAGAAACACCGGCACACGAACCGCAATCAGACATCATTATGGACGCACCCGTAGATCCGCATATAGTGACACAACCGCAAGAATCGGTTTCTGAAACAGAAAACGATGACACAGAATTGAGTTTCGATTTGTTTTCCATCGACAATGAAGAAGAACCTGAATCATCCGTAGATGCGCGATTTATCGCGCATTCTAACGATTCCGAAAACAACGAATCCGTATCCGCCGAACCGATCATGGCACATTCGGATGAAATTATTTCGGAAAACGAAACCAACCCGCAAGACGGAATTGGTGCCGAAGAGGAAATGGAAGCACCGATCATGCACGAAGAAGCACCGGAAGTTGAATTGGCCGACGACGAATCGTTGATGGTATATCCGGAAGAAGGAATCGAAGCAACAATTACACGTGTAGAATCCGATCAGCCCGTAGATGCGCGATTTATCGCGCATTCAGAAGAATCCATGTTCGACAATGCAACAAATGCGCATTCAGAAGAATCAATAACAGACAACACCGTTTTCGAAGACGAAGTCCCAGCACAAGAAGCAATTGTTTCAACCACAGTAGAAGTTCCAGCAGGTGACGTTCACCCCGTTTACAAGCGTTTAACCAACGAAGACAATTCATTGGCGGCCCGATTAATGGCTGTGCGATTGGAAACATTGAAAGGCGCTTTCGGTTTCAACGAGCGTTTGCAAATCATTCAGGAATTATTTGACGGATCCAACGACGATTTTACCCAAGCCATTGAACGATTGGATGCCTTGAATTCGAAAAACGAAGCACGCAACATCGTAAGCACTTACGCTCATCAATACGCCTGGGATAAAGACAGCAATCTTGCCTTGGAATTTATCCAAAAAGTAGAACGTCGTTATGCGTAAACTGCTCGTAAGTTTTTTGCTGATTTCGTTTGGAATCAACGCCCAATTGGAACGGGCACGAACCGTTACCGAAACGCTTTGTTCACCCGGATTTCACGGTAGAGGTTATGTAAACAGTGGCGATTCCATTGCTGCAGAATACATTGCCGATCAATTCAAACAAGCGGGTTGCAAGTCGTTTCCGCAAGGAATTTTTCAGCCATTTACCTTCAACGTAAACACCTTTCCGGGCGATATGCAGTTGTTCATTAATGGCAAAGAGCTGAAGCCCGGTGTTGATTACATCGTGAATGAAGCCAGCGGTGGCGGAAACGCAGCAAAACAACTTGTTTATAAATTACCAATTGAAAGTATTTTCAACGAATCTTCGCTGAAAGCAGAACTAAAAACGCTTCAAACGGCTACCGATCCGAATGGCAAAAAGTTGTATCCGGTTGTGTTGTTGTACCTTACGGGAATGAAAGGCGACAGTTTGAAAAAAGCGTCGAAGTTGGCCGTTCAGCTCACGTCGGATTATACGGTATTGCAAGTCAACGACACCAAGTTTACCTGGTCGGTAAGCGACGAACAATACAAACACCCGCTCATACACGTGCAACAAGGCGCGTTTGACATGTCGGAAGACAAACACATCATCGACTTCACGATCGATGCAACACTTCGCTCGCACACAGCAAGAAACGTCGTTGCCTACGCTCCTTCGAAACGAAAATCAAAAAAATACATTGTTTTTACCGCTCATTACGACCATTTGGGTCGCATGGGTCAAGAAACCTATTTTCCGGGCGCGAACGACAATGCAAGCGGTACGGCAATGCTGCTTGAATTGGCGCACTACTTTGTAGAGAATCCGATGAAAAAGACCAACGTGGTGTTTATGTCCTTTGCCGGCGAAGAAGCAGGCTTGATCGGAAGTCATTATTACGTAGAACATCCGCTATTTCCATTAGATAAAATCAAGTTTCTGACCAACGTAGATATTATGGGAAGCGGTGAAGAAGGTATTACGGTCGTGAATGCGACCAAGTTTCCGGAAGAATTCACAGCTCTGCAAGAAATCAATAAAAAACAAGAATACTTGGTGAAAATCGGATCGCGCGGTCCGGCCGCTAATTCAGATCATTATTTCTTCACCGAAGCAGGCGTTCCGGCATTTTTCATCTACACCATGGGTCCAAACAAACATTACCATGATGTGGAAGACACCTACAAAGAACTGTCTTTTAGCGAGTTTAGCGATTTGTACCGATTGCTGATTGATTTTGCGGGGGTGGTGAGGTAGGTTTAAATATCTTTCCACTTAAAGCAGATGATTTACATCTCTCTATAACTAGTTAACTAACAATAATCTTGATGATTGAATTAATAATACTTCATCTATAACACATCTAGCACATTACCTATCACCCACATCTCAGAAAAGAATAAGTAATAATAAAGTCATCAGGCTGGTTCCTGAGATAGGAGTTTCCATAAAACCCTACCAAAACAGACTTCTTCACTCTAGCTTTGACCAATGACAAACTAAGTAAAGAAACATATATTGCATCTTCTAATTCTTTAATTGAAATAAGTTCGATTGTTGCTTCACTTCCATTATTCATAATCAATGGCACTTCGCCATCAACAATTCTGAAACATTAGCCTATTAGAACTAGGAGGAACTTCGCTTTACAGTCTAACCCGATATACGTCCTCCAGTTCTAAAAAACTCCATTGTTTTCTCTGAACCACTGTAAACCTTTCCAAGGTAAAAAGTTCGTCCAAATTTATCAAACATAATTACCCTCTTTTTGCCATTCTTTAAATAAATGACAACTTTAGTTCTTAAGTCAAGTGAACTAGTCTGGTATTTATCGGTGCCTAATTGAAGTTTGTAGTGATTAACATGAAATCGAATAGTATCCTTAAGATTTGTAAAAGAATCAAAACTATCTTCTGTAGTTAGAGCAGAACTCACATCTAATTCATTTGGAAGCATAATTACTACAATTTCTCGGATGTTTTTAAAGTTTTTACTCTTATCTGGGAGTGGCTTAATCAACGAACTAAGACATAAAAACACCCCTGTCCAAAACAGTACTTTCATAAACTAGAATTTATTTTAGCTAAGTTCTTAAACAAGTCCTTTGGTATGCTTTTGATAGCATTTTCTCTTTCATGGTTATAATGCATTATCGAAACTTCTTGCGGAGTAGATATACTCTCGGGACAATCCGTTAGATAGCTAGTTCCGGTCAGAAAGATACAAAATTTTAGTTTCACTAAATATAATCTACACATTCTTTTTTGCGCCTGTTCCGCCTACAGCTTCTAGTTGGTTCCTGCGCTTTCGTACAATTAGAACAACATCGTTCGCAATTCATGTGGCTAGAATTAGTTTCCAAAAGATGGGAATCCTAAACTAATTTACAAACCTTCGCCTGCTAACCCTCCAAAGGCGGGCACGGTTTGACACACATGAAAATTTTTTGACCCATAAATGATTTCTAACGAACAATCTCCGATTGAACCCTACAAACCTTCATACGAAGCACACCAAATTTAAAGCAATTTTTAGCTTTTCAATTATTCAAACAGCACATTTATAGGAAGTTAAAAATCACACCTTCTAATCTGATACACTATCAAAGCATATAAGAATCAATTATTAAAGTTGAACTAATTATTTTCGGGCAGCTTCGCCTCCTAATTTTGTAAACCACATAAGAAACGCCGGGACAACCATTGCAAGTTGATGAACCGAACTTTAGAACTGATTCTTCTGTTTTGCCTCCTTTCAAAAAGGCATCAATCATTAACGAATCTGATGAATGTTGATATAACTTATCAAATTTTACAACATCATCTAATCCTGGTTCAATCAAATAACAACCAATTACGGTTGATTCATAAATCCTGTAAAAGGTTCTATGCCCAAAAAAATCAAACACCTCAATGGTTTCAAGTTTCTTATTGATCGATTTTCTTTCTGTATCTGCAATCAATTGATTAAATGAGCACATTGAAAATTCTCTTTTAATGTGCCGGGCCCTTATTCGTGTATCTGAATTATTAGTCCTAATTCTATTGACAAATATAGGTATCGAGACCTCAGATCGATTATCCGATAATATCAAATTAAATTGTGCTTTGAAAAATCTTCTTCCAGTTTTAATTATCCTGAAATACAAGGTATCGCCTGCCAAAAGCTTATCATGTGGCATTGAAAATGTGTACAGATAATCAACAGTTTGAATATTAAAAAACAGGTCAGTAAGCTTCTGAACATTTTCCAATGAAAGAATAAAGATGCTTGAGTCTTTTTTTTGCAGAATTATGTTTCCCTGGTAAAGATCATTTAACCAAGCTTCTCGGAGTTTATCTTTACTTAAAACTTCCGATTCAAGTATGTGCAATTCTTTCTGAGAAAAAAGAACTGTGTAAAAGATAACAAAGACTAGAGTTGTAAATAACTTATTCATTAGATTTTTGCGCTTGATGACATACTATTTTCTTTATCAAAAAGATTAATCAATTACTCACAACTAGGCAGGTTGTAAAGTAGAATCTTCATTGCTTTACCGGCATTGTATTCATCAGCAGAATTAAACTCTTTTGCAAACTTCCAACTCTTTTTTCTTCGATCATAAACAGACCGTATAGACATGCTTGTTTCGGACAAATCATCAGAATTTAGCGAAATCATATAATACCGTTTCTTGATTTTCACACATCTGTAATTAAGAAAATCAAAACCGCCTTCAGACCACCAGTTAACTGCACTCGAATCGTTGATAGGAATTGTAAACTCACTGGAATCAATTAAATTGTCCAAGGCCCACATCACATCGTGCTCAGAACAGTCAAGATCGGCGCTTGCAGAAGCACCTAGTGTTCCTGGACTAAGGCATCGAAATAATAAAGTCATTGAAATAAAAACAACAAAAGCAATTCTTAACATTCGTTCGGTTTAAGACAACAAGATAGCATTTATACAACTGTGAATTGTTATCGAACTTACTTCCATAACCAACGGTTTTTGGGCTTTCAACTTTTGAAATCTTGCAAAACCGACACAAGAACCGTTGTTTTCCATAATTTGTTTTTCAGTTTCGAATCAATTCATTCCCTCATCCACATTGATTTACAGCTTCATCAACAACGCTGAGACAGTAACGATAATTTTGACATCTTACCCTTCACTGTTCGATTTTTTCCCCTCTAAAGAAGTTTAATACATCTATTGATCCACTATATATTTTCCCTTTAAACAAGATCGACCCGAAACGGTTCATTAAGAATACTGTTTTACTACCGTCACGAAAACAAACAATTATTTTAGTTCTTAAATCAAGTGATTTTGTTTGATACTTATCCGTTCCTAGCTTCAGTTTATATTTATCAATGTCAATTCTTAAAGTATCCGTTTTAACACCACAGTCATCAAATTCGGCTTCTGAAGTGATGGCAATATCAGTACTTAAATCATGAGGCAATTTAATCACAACAATCTCTAGAATGTTTCTAAAGCGATGATATTTTACATCAGACGAATTGATATGTGAGGTTAATGACAGTAGTATGATAAACAATAATAGATTCCATTTCATAATCTTAAAGATTAATTTTAGAGATTTTCTTAAAAAAATCTTTTGGTAAATTTTCTATTGTATGCATTTGAGAAACCTCTAGAGGGGTACAAATACTTTCTGGACAATCAGTTGGGTATTTCTCTCCATCGTGATCTTTCCTTGGTATAAATCCCATTTTTATGGCCGCTGGGGTTTCAATACGATCAATGACGAATCGTTCATCTTCATTGTCATATCCCTCACCATCCCAATTAGATCTAATAGTTTCCCTAGGTTCTAATGGGGCTGGCAATGTAGCTTTTTGTCTTTGCTTGAATCTTTTAAAATCAAAATTAAAGCCCCAAACGTGACCTAATTCATGCAATAATAATATCGCTGGTGGTAGTTTTGAACTTCCGTTCATTAAGCCTAAACTAGGATTAAAATCAATATCGTCCTTTAAAGCTGAATTTACTTTTTTATTAGTCTCATGTATATTTGCGTGTAACTGATCATTATTCATTAGGGCATCAACTACATTTATTTCAGTTCCCTTTATATTTCCAAGTTCATTATTTACAAGGTAATCAAGAGATGCAACTGTATTAAGTACAAACTCATCATTAGGTACTTCTAGACCAGAACCATAAACGTAATACTCGTTTGAAGAAACAGTTTCTCCAGTTTCTTCGTTAATAGTTTTTTTCTCGTAATAAATTCTTATTTCTTTGCCATCAGGGTCAATTGTTACAATAGGTTTATTAGCAACAAAAGTATATGGACTAATAAATGGATATTTAGATGAAAGTGGATCCATACTCAACCACCTTCCAATTTTAGGTTCGAGCATCCATGCCCCAAAGTCATAACTTGTTCCTACAGAGAGTTTGAGTTCATCGTCTTTCTCCATACGATTAAAGCCATACCTGTACTCAGGGGTATTTCCAGACCTATACGGTAAAGCCTGACCAAAGGGGTAATAATCGCTTTAAGAAACAATGTTAAACATTACCAATTACTTAAATTTTTGCTCCCAAAACAAAAAGTCAGTATCCCTTTGATATTTTTTCCATTCATTTATTTTTGTTGGAGAAGCATAATTCATTAATCCATAAGCATTCTCGTTATAAATCGAATAAAGAATCAAATTTATTACGTAATCTTTATCTTCTTCTTGTAGATGTTTTAACAAATAAGGTGTTATTTCTTTTCCCATTACAATTAGTTGCTGGCAATCTTTATCCATTGAAAAAATTGAAGCTCTACGTTGTATAACATTACCCAACGAATCCCTTTCGACAAGAAAAGGTGTTGAAGCTACAGTCTTTAATGAATCATTTCCCAAAGTCAAAATTAAAGATTCTATTTCATTTGACTGAGCCAATGATAATTGAGAATATAAAACAAATAACACAAAAACAATATTTTTCATAATTGCAAATTTAAGGTTCACTAATTATCTCATCATCTTTTACATCTGGAGCCTGAAATTTTAAATCCCTTCTAAGCTTTTCTTCATCCCATTGACTTCCGTATGCATCTTCTGCAGTCTCACCTGTTCCAATAGTACCTTTCCTCAATTGCAACGCTAAATTATCCGCAACTTTATCATAGTTTTTAATCAATTCGCTTTTTGATAAACCCCATTTATTACTGTAGCTATTAGAAGACATATAACCAAGTTCAACTGCCACTAAATCTTCATTAATCATAGCATCAGCTTCAACTCTAAGTATACCGTTTATGTAATCATCTCTTGAAATTGTCCCATCAACTTTCTTTTGATACAATTCGTCCAGCCTACTATTATTCAGAGCATTAATAACTTCCCAAGCTAACCCTAAACTAGCTTCTTTTAAATTTTTGTCCGATGCCACTCTTAACTTAATAAAGTGCACGGTTTCACCAGTATTCGTTTCCATATCAAACACCGCGGTAGAATTTCCACCCGTCTGCGGGGCAGAAATTAAATTCCAAGTTTGACTTCTGTCTTGGAGTTTCTGTTCTTGAGCAGTAAATCTCGCAGAACGTTTAACATCTGTTAGTGCTTGGCTTAATGTCCATCCTTCAGCAGTCTCAGTAGTAGCATAAGGATCCGCAGGCATTACAATTATACCATATATTGGAGGAGCAGTTGACTCAAGTCCTTCCAAATCAAACATATGAATTACCATATTCTCACTAAAAGCATATGGCGAGTTTTGAGGATATTTAGCTGCTAACGGATCCACCGAAAAGAATCGTCCAATCCTTGGGTCGTGCATACGATACTCGTAATTAAGCGAGTTATTCGCGCCTTTCAGTTCGTCGTCTTTTTCTTGACCGTTAAAACCGTACCTGTACTCAGGGGTATTTCCATTTCGATACGGTTAAGCCTGGCCAAATGGGTAATAATCACTGTAACTCACCACATCCGGTTGGAAATAAAACGGTCTTTGACTACATTGAGAATATTACCAATCAGATCATTCCAAACTTCTTCTTCCAAAGAATCAAGTCTTCTTGTTTCCAATAATTCTGCCAATCATCAATTTTATCGGTACCTAAGTAATAATTACCTATGATCATTCCATCTTCTTTGTATAACATATATAAAATTATGTTAGCTGCATAATCTCTTTTTTTGTCCAAAAACAAATCTAATAGCTTTTCAGTATTGGCTTTACCCAGCTTAACAATATCAAGTATTATTTTATCATTTGAAAATAATAATGACTTGTAGATAATTTCGTTACCGGCTTGATCATGATCTATTAAGTCAATAATGTACACCAAACTATCAAGTGAATTATTATTCAATTCCATAATTAGAGTATCGAACTTATCTTCTTCCTGTGCCATTGCACAAGAAGAAATAATAATACCAAATAAAAAAGCAAGTGTTTTCATATTCTATTACTTTAATACATTCTAAAATTTAAGGTCAAGGAATTATTGGAGCTTCATAAGGAGCTTCTTCTTCTCTTTTTAAGTTTTCTTCAAGTGTTTTTTGAAAAGATTCATAATATCCTTGCCTTACAAGAGCATCATACTGTTCACCATATGCTACCTTGTGTGATTTCCCCTGACCATTTATACCATTTTCCTGAATATCTTTAGCAATATTATCTGCGAGTTTGGCATATTCAACATCATTTGAAAGTTTTTTCCAATCAATAGATTGGTTTTCAGCTAATTTTATATATCCCAATTGAATCCCTATAATATCTCGATTCAACTGAGCGTCAGCCTCAACTCTGCAAATTCCATAGATATACTCTTCTTTTGTAATTGCACCTTCTTTTGCTTTTTGCCTAAGTGCTTCAAGTCTAGGATTATTAAGTGCGTTAGTTACCTCCCATGCAATTCCTCTAACAGCTTTTATAAGATCATCATCTGCTGACACCTTTAATGTGATTTCATTCTTACCATTAACAGGTGTAGCATTCATACCAAATTCATCAGTCCTTAATGTCCATTGAACTGGTCATGAGCCTATCTGTCTTTTTAACCTTGAGTTTGTTTGAGCTTTAGCTAATGCTTCTTCTAAGTTCCATCCACCAGCAGTTTTTGTAGATTTATAAGGATCATCTTCTTTTATAAGAATCTTACTTTGACTAGCTGGATCGACAGGTTTGTCTGCCTCAAGTCCTTCTAAATCTTTAGCCCAAATAGATGTATTACCTGAAAATTGATAAGGTGTCCACCAAGGGAATTTTTTCGTGAATCCATCAATACTCAACCAACGACCTATTCTTGGATCATAAATTCTATCCCCAAAATCATAGGAGTTTCCATTTCCTTTTAATTCATCGTCTTTTTCCATGTTGTTGAACCCATATCTGTACTCAGGGGTATTTCCATTTCTATACGGTAAAGCCTGACCGAAGGGGTATCCGTCTGAATAAGGGACCTTTTCTAAACTACATCATCCCAACTGTTTTTTTCCACATAATTAAATCTTCATCTTTATAGTTCTTACGCCAACTCTCTATATTCTCAATACCCAAATAAAATTTTCCAAATATGAAGGCATCTCTTTTATAAATCATATACAAGACAAAATTTGCAGCGTAATCTTTATCTTCATCTCCCATTAATCTGATTAACTCATCACTATACTCCTTTCCACAAGTTGCAATTGTTCTAAGCAAAAGGTCATTTGAATAAACAATTGCATTACGAAGTATAACTTCTTGATTAGAATCCCTTTCAGTATATGACGGTGAATACCATAACTCACTAATTTTATTATTATTCAATTGTAGAACAAGAGTGTCAAAATACTCTTTATTACACTGAGCCATCAAAACTTTTGAAAGCAAACTAAATACTAACAATAACAATAACTTGAACATAACAATTAAATATTAAATTATGGACTTGGCGGTTTTGTGCTACCCCCTGTTTCTGCATCAACGCTACCAGAGCCTTCAGCCGGTATACTTTCAGTCGCTTTTTTAGCATCATAAGCTTTACGCATTTCATCATATTGAGTACCATAAGCCTCTTCAGGAGTTTGACCCAAACCATTCTTACCATTCTTTTTCATATCGGCAACCTTATCTTTAACTATATCAGCATAATTATCTTCAAAATAGTTAACTACATCTTTAAATTTCATCCCCTCTGGGATTTCTATCATCCCTAATGAATACATTATGATTTCTCTATTAATATTAGCGTCAGCTTCTATCTTTAATACTCCATCAATGTATTGTTCTTTTGTGATTGTGCCCGCAGCCGCTTTTCCTTCTATTTCGTCCAATTTAGTCCTATTGAGGGCATTAATTACTTCCCAAGAAATTCCTAAAACAGCTTCCGATATATCTTCTGCAGCATCTACCTTTAGTCTTATTTCATTTTGTGTATTTACACAGGTAGCATTCTTGCCAAATTCATCAGTTCTTAATGTCCACGTCACTGGCAACTTTTTTATCTGCCTGTTGATTCTAGAGTTTGCCTGTGCCGTAGTCAAAACTTCTTCCAAAGTCCATCCTCCAGCAGTTTTTGTGGATTTATAAGGATCATCTTCTTTTATAACAATCTTACTTTGACTTGCTGGATCGACAGGTTTGTCTGCCTCAAGTCCTTCTAAATCTTTAGCCCAAATAGGTGTATTACCTGAAAATTGATAAGGTGTCCACCAAGGGAATTTTTTCGTGAATCCATCAATACTCAACCAACGACCTATTCTTGGATCATAAATTCTATCCCCAAAATCATAGGAGT
>Ga0302296_1000609_pt1 | contig 29166 bp, 19 predicted proteins | sample III_Fen_N3_1_FD_194546 | JGI IMG/M metagenome (GOLD analysis project Ga0302296, IMG submission 194546) | Peat permafrost microbial communities from Stordalen Mire near Abisko, Sweden - III_Fen_N3_1 | ecosystem: Environmental > Terrestrial > Soil > Wetlands > Permafrost | place: Sweden: Abisko...
CATTGCCAGCGAATGCCTGGTTCGGGGAGTAAGTTTCGAAATACTTGCCGATGGTCAGGCAAACAATATCCTCACTGACATTGCCCGTGAAGATGTGAATGAGGATGCCGTAAGCATGCAGAAAGCACCAAAAATTGCCGTTTACTCACCTCCCAACAAACAACCCTGGGATGATGCAGTAACACTGGTTTTAAAGTACGCCGAAATTAAATTTGATGTGGTTTACGATGAAGAAATTCTGAATGGGAAGCTTAAAGATTACGATTGGCTTCATCTTCACCATGAAGATTTTACGGGTCAATTCGGCAAATTTTTTCAGGCATACCAATATGTTCCATGGTATCAGGAAGAAGTAAAAGTCAATAAGGACCTTGCCCAAAAGTTGGGATTCATGAAAGTTTCGGAAATGAAAAAAGTGGTCACCCGCGAAATTCATAAGTTCATCGAAAACGGCGGATTCCTTTTTGCTATGTGCGCTGCCACCGATACGTACGATATTGCTCAGGCGGCTCAGGGAGTTGACATTTGCGAAGCGATGTTCGATGGCGATCCTGCTGATCCGGACATGAATTCGAAACTGAATTTCAATAACACGCTCGCCTTTCAGAATTTTACAATTAACCGAAATCCTTACGAATATAAATTTTCAGACATTGATGTATCCACCACCCGAAAGGTTGCCCGCGAACAAGATTATTTCACCTTATTCCAATTTTCAGCCAAATGGGATCCTGTACCCACCATGCTCTGCCAAAATCATACAAATCTGGTCAAAGGATTTATGGGACAGACGACTGCCTTCGACCGAAAACTCGTAAAACCTAATGTTTTGATTATGGGTGAAAACAAAGCTGCCGGCGAAGCCAGATACATTCATGGAGAACTTGGTAAAGGCTTCTGGACATTCTACGGAGGGCACGATCCTGAAGATTATCAACACTTTGTGGGAGATCCTGCAACCGATCTTAGTTTACATCCCAACTCGCCAGGCTACCGTCTGATTTTGAATAATGTGTTGTTTCCCGCCGCGAAGAAAAAGAAACAGAAAACCTGATTTCTAAGTTTGGATTATGACTGGTAATCAAAATAGGATCAGAATTGTTTATACGAAAAATCCTTTCTTATGAATTCTGGAAAAATAAGTTTTACGGCTAAAATTATGAAAGTTGATGGCATGAACGCCGGATATGTGGAATTTCCCTATGATGTTGAAGAAGTATTCGGAACTCGCGGTCAAGTGAAAATAAAAGCTGTGTTTGACAGTCATGTTGAATACCGCGGAAGTTTGGCCAACATGGGAATGGGCTGCCATATTCTGGTGCTGACCAAGGAGATAAGAACAAAAATCAATAAGACTTTTGGTGATATGGTTTCTGTTGATCTTGAAGCTGACAAGGAAATACGCGAAGTAGATATTCCAGAAGATGTTCAGTCGGTATTAAATGAAAATCCTGAAGCCTTGGCTTTCTTTGAAAAATTGGCTTACACTCATCGAAAAGAATATATCCGGTGGATTACCGATGCTAAAAGAGAAGAAACCCGACTGAATCGAATTGAAACATTTGTAGAAAAATTGCTTGCAAAGAAGAAACCCGACCAGAAATGATTTCCTTTTACAAATTGAGCTTTAGTTGATCGAATTTCAGCAATTGAAACAAATAACTTGCCCCAATAAACCTGCATTCGTCAGGCCATTTGTTTTTCAAGAGATTTCTCATTGTATGGCATTTCACTTTTTAATTACTTTCATGCAAATTTCAATTCCGATTCATTCACTCTAAATTCAGTACCGTGACCCAACGATTTTTTGCCTTAGCACTCAGTATTTTTCTGTCTATCAATATTTATCAGGCACTGGCCTGCACTAACCTCATTGTTACCAAAGGCGCTACCAGCGATCGTTCAGTAATGATAACTTATGCTGCCGACTCGCATACACGATACGGAAATCTTGGTTTCTACCCGGCAGCTGACCATAAACCGGGAGATTTGTGCGAAGTTTTTCACTACGAAAACGGTAAGTTATTAGGCACAATTCCTGAAGTTGGACATACCTATTCAGTTATTCAGTTCATGAATGAAAATCAGGTGGCCATTGGGGAAACTACCTGGGGCGGATTGGATTCGCTAAAATCGCAACCCGGAGCTGTTTTGGATTACGGCTCGCTGATGCGTATCGGATTGCAACGTTCAAAAACCGCCCGTGAAATGATTCAGGTAATGACTGAACTGATGGCTCAATATGGCTATGCCACTACTGGCGAATCATTTTCAATTTCGGATGCCAACGAAGCGTGGATCATGGAACTCATCGGAAAAGGAAAATATGAAAAAGGCGCGGTTTGGATAGCCCGACTAATTCCGGATGGATATGTCAGCGGACATGCCAATCAAGCAAGAATCACCACTTTCCCATTTCAAAAGACCAACAATTGGAGCGACACGAAACAAACCATTTATCATTCGCCGGATGTAATCAGTTTTGCTAAAAAACACGGATTTTACAAGGGAACCGACGAGTCCTTCAGTTTTTCAGATGTATACAATCCGCTGACCTTTAGTGGCGCACGTTTCTGCGATGCGCGCGTTTGGTCATTCTTTCGGAAAATAAACAAAGAAATTCGTGAAAGTAAGGATTACACCAATTATGCAATGGGAAAATTTAGTCGCGATGCTAAACTTTCTGATCAGAGTGCAAATCCAAACGGTTATGTAACGAACCGCCTGCCGCTGTGGGTAAAACCCGATTCTCCGGTTACGCTTCAACAAGTGATGGCTGCCATGCGCGACCACTACGAAGATACACCTATGGATATGCGCAACGACCCGGGAGCCGGACCTTACCAATCGCCTTACCGCTGGCGCCCAATGGAATTTGAAGTTGACAGCGTGCAATACCTTTGCGAACGTGCCATTGCCACCCAGCAAACCGGATACAGTTTTGTGGCTCAATCGCGCAGCTGGCTCCCTGCTCCTGTTGGAGGGATCTTCTGGTTTGGCGTTGACGATACCGATGGCTGCGTATATGCCCCAATGTATTGCGGTATGCAGCGTGTTCCAGAGAGTTATGCGGTTGGGAATGGCTCTATGATCACATGGTCAGAAACTTCGGCTTTCTGGACATTCAACCAAGTTAATAATTGGGCCTATTCACGATACAACCTCATTCATCCGGAAATTGAAAAGTACCAGTCACAGCTTGAAACTCAATTTGCAAACGAAGTGAAAGTTGCTGATCAGCAGGCAATTGAACTTTACAAACAAAATCCTGCCTCAGCAACCGAGTACCTGACCAGTTATTCGGTATACACGGGGAACAAACTCGTTGCCGACTGGAAAGTATTTTATCAGTACCTTTTCATGAAATATATCGATGGAAATGTAAAAAATTCGGAAGACCACAAATTGCTCGATAACGGAAACGGAAAGAACATTCCGAAATCGCCGGCGCAACCTGGTTACGGAAAAGAATGGGAGCGAATTATGATTCAGGGAACAGGCGACAGACTGAAAGTTCCAAAAGGTGAAAAGTAAAACCGAAACAAATGACAACAATCGAATTAATTCAGGAAATCAGATTGTACTGCATTGAAAATGCCAATGCAGAAAGGGTCAAAACTTCGCAACGCTTCTTTAAGGAAGAATTTGTAGGTTATGGGTTGACTGCTCCACAAGTTTATTCGAAAGTCAAGGAGATTTTGAATAGGGAAAACCTTTCGCTTTCAATTGTCCTTGAAGCAACACCCACTTTGATGGAAAGCAGGAAATTTGAAGAAATTTCCTTGGGGTTGCTTCTGGCTGATAGTCTGTGGAAACAATTCACTCTGGAAACCTTCCAGACCATTAGCACTTGGTTTACATTCAGCATTAACAACTGGGCACATGCCGATACGCTGGGTATGCTTATTTTACCGAAGTTTCTGGATAAAAGAATTATGGAAATGAAGGACTTTGAGCCTTGGCTGGAATCTCCTTTCAAGTTCAAGCGACGTTGTGTTCCGGTAACATTGATCAAGCATATCAAAAAGACAAAAGAAGTGATGCCTTCCATTTTATTTGTTGAACGACTAATGATGGATACAGAGCGCGAAGTACATCAGGGAATAGGATGGTTCCTCCGCGAAGCCTGGAAAATCAGTCCAACGGAGACTGAACTCTTCCTTGAAAAATATAAGAACTCGGCTCCGCGACTAATCTTCCAATATGCTTGCGAGAAAATGACCGCAGAAAATAAACTACGATTCAAAAGGGCAAAATAATTTTCCGGTATTTATTTATCACCAAACGAAACACCCATATTTCTACATTTTATAACCAGCGGGTTATCCGGACTTACCAAACGAAGTTTTCCTCCCACTTCCTCAAGTGGAACGGTAGTGAGTTCGTTATTTATTAATGCAACCATGGTACCAAAATTTCCATCGGCAATACATTGTGCCGCGTAAGCTCCGTAACGGGTTGCCAGAATACGATCCATAGGCGATGGACTTCCGCCACGCTGGGTGTAGCCTAGAACAGTTTCGCGTGCTTCAACATCAACACGTGCCTGAATTGATTCGGATAAATATCTTGCTGCCGACATCGTCTTTGGATGCTCAATGCCCTCTGCAACTACTACAATAGTGTATGGTTTATTGTTTTTGTAACGTTTCTCAATCGTTGCACAAACTTTATTCATTGAATATTCAATTTCCGGAATCAGGATAATATCGCCACCACCGGCCATTCCCGCATAAAGTGCAATCCATCCGGCATTGTGACCCATTACTTCAACAATCATCACTCTGCCATGCGAGTTAGCTGTACTATGCAATCGGTCAACTGCTTCAGTGGCAATATTCACTGCCGAATCGAATCCGAAAGTCATGTCTGTTCCCCACACGTCGTTATCAATGGTCTTAGGGATTCCAATTACATTCAGGCCAATTCGCGATAAAAGATTAGCTGTTTTCATAGTACCATTACCACCAATACAGACCAAACCATCCAATCCAAGATCGTGGTAGTTCTGTTTAATCAGATCAGGCTTGTCATTATCCTCCTCAGTTACGATCTTAAATGGTTTTTCACGCGAAGTACCAATAATAGTGCCGCCTAACGTCAAAATGCCAGATAAATCTTTCTCTTTAAGTTCAACGAATTGCTTATAAATCAAGCCAGTATAACCCGACGAAAATCCAATCACCTCCATGCCATATTCAACAATAGCAGTTTTTCCAACGCCTCTGATTGCTGCATTTAACCCCGGACAATCGCCGCCCGCAGTTAAAATTCCAATCCTCTTTACTTTCTTCTTATTCATAATTCAATTTTAAACAATTGCATACTTAGAAAACTCACCTAAATTAACAAAAGTAATCCACTTCCAATCCATCACTCCCAAGGTTTAACGAATTGACAACATTCAGAGCACTAGATATTCAGATGAAAGATGCGAACCCTTCGAACGTTAATTTTAATAATCGAAGCGAAATGTGAAATTTGGAAGTTTAGACTTTATTTTTTAGGTTGATATCCAGACTGATTCAAAATTGATTGATAATCGGTGTTTATCATCAAATCGGTCAATTTAATGTCTTTATGCTGTTTCAAATACGAACGAACAATCTGCCATCCAATCCAAACGCCAGTCCGGGCGGGGGATTCTTCTGAAAAAGCTGCAGTATATGGACCGTCATCAATAAAGCGTTTGATACTCATCCGATCGGTGGTGAAAAGCATTTTATGCTCGGCCAAATATGTCCACATTTTGGCTTCATTCTTCCGACAAAATTCCATCTGTTTTTCTGAAAAGCCAATCTTCAAGGTGTCGTTCAGGTCAGGCAACATGGCATCCATGAAATACATTACTTTTCCCTGCTGGATCATGTTTGCCAACAAACTATTGTCTTTATCAGATTTTGGCCATTCGGCATCGGCCCAAGCTTGCATCATATCAGGAACCATTTTTGCCTGATACATGTTTTTCCGCTTGTAAGCCGGCAAGTCCAATTGTTTATAAAACGGGCTTTCAGCTCCCATGTACTTATCCAAACTAACACCGATAAGCTGATCAGAAATCACTACCGATTGATTAAATCCTGAAATGCAGGTATAGACGATAGGTATTTCTTTTTCAGGGAAGTAGTATTTGTAATGCTTGAATGCCGCCACCAGTTCTTTTCGGAGCTGAGTGGTATCGACTTTCTGGGGAACTTCTATTTCAAGCTTCCGGATCAATGAATCTGAAACAAAGGAAAAAAGCAATTCAGCAAAATTTGGTTGCTCAACGCCACCAATTCCAATCATTCGGTAAGTGAAGATATCAAAGAAATCGCCATACCAGCTTTTCATCTGGGGAATGGCAGCCTTCATCTGTTCTTGGTTTTGTTTGAGTAAATATGAGTCAAGATGTCTGATTTTTAAATCAACAGAAACGTTTGACACATCTATTTTTAATTGATTATGTGCACAAGATGCCAATATTAATAGTAAGCTTACGGAGAAAACTATTTTCTTCATTCCATTCATTTTAGGGTATTTACGTACAACTCGCTTTTTTATTGTTGTTTTGAATATAAAATTCGAGATTTGTACCAGACAAAACTAAGTCAATCTTACGTTATATATTCCAAATCGAAACTTGATCTGGATGAAAATTACAGTTGAACAACTTATTTTTAACGCTGCAAATTAAACGATAAACAATGAAACACTTTATTCTATCATGTTTTTTAATTGCCAGTGTCCTTACCGGATATAGTCAATACCACCTCAGGCTGTCATTTGTTGGTGATCCATCAGTCAACTGGATGCGAACAAGCAATTCGAGTACTGAAAATGGGAAATCGATACTTGGATATGATTTTGGGTTGAATGGAGATTTCTATTTTTCAGAAGATGAGCGGTATTCCTTTTCAACTGGTATGCAGATTTCAAATACTGGCGGAGAAATTTCGTATCATTCAAATTCACCTTTCTCATTTTCAGGATCGACTTTACCCGCACTAAGCAAGATCAAATATCAAATTCGTTACATTGAAATACCATTAGCCATCAAACTCAGAACCGATCAGTTTAATCGTGCCAAATATTGGGGCTTGTTCGGATTGTCGGCCATGTTGAATATTTCAGCGAAAGGCACCAGTAACGATGGTACTTTAAAAAAAGCGAACATCAGCGATGAAGTTAGCCCTATCAATCTGGCCATGAATGTTGGGATCGGCTTCGATTATGATTTAGGTGGAAACAATGCAGTCTCAACTGGATTAATTTTTCAGAATGGCCTGATGGACGTGACGACCGACAATGCTTTCTCCGACAAAACCATTATCAATTCGCTGAAACTAAAAATAGGCTTGATCTTTTAAGAATTATATTATGAAGATTGCAATCGCTCAGTTGAATTACCATATTGGTAATTTTGAAGAAAATACCTCGAAAATTATAGACTACATTGGCAAATCGAAAGCCGGGGGAGCCGAACTCGTGGTATTTACTGAGCTTTCGGTAACTGGTTATTATCCTCACGATCTGCTTGAGCGAAAAGAATTTATTGAACAATCGGAGAAGGCACTCAATCAGATTGCAACCCATTGCAACGGAATTGCGGCTATTGTTGGCGGTCCACGCATCAATCCTGAACCACGAGGCAAAAAGCTCTTTAATTCAGCCTTCTTTATGTACGACGGAGCGATTCAGCATGTGGTAAACAAATCACTGCTTCCCACTTACGATATTTTCGATGAATATCGTCATTTTGAGCCAAATAAAACGTTTTCGGTTTTCGATTTTGGCGGAAAAAAGATCGCAATTACAATCTGCGAGGATCTTTGGGATGAGCAGGAAACCCAAAATGAATTTGGCCGTGAAAAGCTTTACCAACTTTCGCCACTCAAGGAATTATCGGCTTTAAATCCCGATCTGGTTATTAATATTTCAGCTTCGCCTTTCTCTTTCAATCAGGAAAATTGGAGAAAAAATATTCTGGTAAAAAATGCAATTGAATACCAACTTCCAATTGTGTATGCCAATCAGGTTGGCGCTCAAACCGAACTAATCTTTGATGGTGGCTCATTCTATATTAATAAAAAGGGCGAAATTCAGGAGGAGCTGAATTATTTTGAAGAAGATTTCCGGATTATCGATACCGAAGTATCGACACAGAACCTTCAACCCAAAACCGAATATATTGAGAAGATATACCATGCACTTGTTTTGGGAATACGCGATTATTTCACGAAAATGGGTTTCAAAAAGGCAACCCTTGGTTTATCCGGAGGAATAGATTCTGCATTGGTTTCGGTTTTAGCCGTTCAGGCATTGGGGAAAGAAAATGTTCGTGTTTTGCTAATGCCTTCGCGTTATTCTTCTGACCACAGTATTGACGATGCCCTTCAACTGGCCAAAAATCTGGGTATTGAATACCAAATTATTCCAATTCAAACCATGGTCGACAGCTTTGAGCAAAGTCTTTTGGATGTATTTGCCAACCTTAAAAGCGACATTACTGAAGAGAATATTCAGGCTCGAACCCGCGGAATTTTGCTGATGGCTATTTCGAACAAATTTGGGAATATTTTGCTCAATACGACTAATAAGAGTGAGAGTGCCGTTGGGTATGGAACGCTTTACGGCGACATGAATGGTGGATTGTCGGTTTTGGGCGATGTTTATAAAACAGATATCTTCAAAATGGCTAATTGGATTAACCGCGAACATGAAATCATTCCAATTAATACTATTCAGAAACCACCCTCAGCGGAGCTCCGTCCCGATCAGAAAGACTCCGACTCACTACCCGATTACGATATATTGGATCAGATTTTATTTGACTATATCGAACTGAATCTTTCGCCTGAAGAAATAATTGCCAAGGGGTTTGACGAATCGACAGTTTTGCGAACGGTTAAAATGGTGAACAATAACGAATACAAACGATTCCAGGCTCCACCAATCCTGAGGATCAGTTCCAAGGCTTTTGGATTTGGTCGCCGGATGCCTTTAGTCGCAAAATATTCATGATATTTTACCATTTTCCGGTAAAAAGAATAAAGCTATCATTACGAGGCAGTGTAAGGAAAATAAATGGTCTAAATTTTCTTGTTTGACAAATTTATTTAACTTTGATGCTGCAAAACATGTAATTTTATTTTTATGTTGAGTCATGAATTGGAAATGAAGGAAGTCTTTGAAAATCCAAAATCAATTTTCAGCACTCTAAACCCTGAAGAAAAAGAGGATTTACTGAGCCATGTTACACTGGCATATTACAAAAAGAATGAATTCATTTTCAAAGAGGGAGAAAAGCCGACTGCTTTTATGTTTCTGATTGATGGGAAAGTAATCATTTACAAAGAAGGTGTTGGTGGTCGCGAACAAATTATCCGGATGACAAAACCTCTTGGACTGATTGGCTACCGCGCTTTGCTTGCAGATGAACTTCACATTGGTTCGGCTATAACACTGGAGGACTCAACTATTGGTCTAATTTCTCACGAATATTTCAACAACAATTTACTGACAAACCCAAATTTTTCGCTGAAACTGATTCAAAAATTGGCCCGCGAACTTGGGTTCTCGAATATGCGAACAGTTACGCTTACTCAAAAACATATTCGTGGCCGTTTGGCTGAATCGTTGCTTCTCCTGAAAGAAAAATACGGCTGGGAAAATGATGGCGCCACCTTGAAAGTTTACCTGTCGCGCGAAGATATTGCCAACCTTTCGAACATGACCACTTCCAATGCTATACGAACGTTATCGACATTTGCTGGCGAAAAAGTAATTGCTATTGATGGTCGAAAAATCCGTATTCTGGATATCCACAAGCTTGAAAAAATCAGCAAACTGGGATAATAAGTTCCGCGCTTCGGGTTTCGGGTATAAAATCCACGCATCACTTAACTCGCAACAGTTTCCACTGAACATTGAAACTAAACACTGCAAACTTTATTCCTGAAGATAAATCCGCTTCACGCGCTGCGATATGCCTGTGAGTATTTCGTAAGGAATAGTTCCGATCGTTTCGGCCATATCGCTCACCAGAATGTGTTCGCCCATCAGTTCCACTTCATCACCAACAGCAACCTGCATTCCAGTCACATCAATCATACACATGTCCATGCAAATGTTTCCGATTACCGAAGCAATCTGACCATTCACAAATACTTTACCAACTCCGTTGCTCAAACGGCGGTCGTATCCGTCGGCATAGCCAATCGGTACAACAGCAATTTCTGAATTCTTTGTTGCTATGCCTTTTCGTCCGTAGCCAACCGTTTGTCCAGCTTCAATTTTGCGAATTTGCGATATACTGGTTTTCAAACGGCTGATGCTCTTCACATGTTGATTTCCACACGAACTTACTCCATACAATCCAATTCCCAGTCTCACCATTTCAAACTGAAACTGCGGGAAGCGCTCAATCCCGGCCGAATTCAGGATATGACGGAAAACCTGATAAGGCAATCTTTCAGTAAATAATGATGACAATTGTATGAATTGCTGAATCTGACCGCGGGTAAATTCATCGTGGACGGCTTCGTCAGCGCCTGCCAAATGTGAAAAGACTGACCGGACAACCATTTCATCCTGAGCCACTAATTTGTCCTTCAGTTTTTCAACCTTCTCTGCCGAATCAAAACCCAATCGATGCATCCCGGTATCGATCTTTAGATGAATGGGATAGCGAACTACCGCATGTTGTTGAAGTACCTTCCGGAACGAATCGAATATTTCTTCAGAATAAATGTTGGGTTCGAGCCTAAACTCGATCATGTTTTCAAAACTGTGTCCTTCCGGATTCATAACCAGAATTGGCAGATCGATGCCTGCCTGCCGAAGTTCAATTCCTTCGTCGGCAACTGCAACAGCCAAATAATCAACTTTATGAAATTGAAGAATACGGGCAATTTCTGCCATTCCACTTCCATAGGAAAAGGCTTTTACCATCACCATCGTTCGTGTTTCAGGGCGAAGAAGCGAACGGAAGAAATTGAGATTGCTGATCATTGCATTCAAATCGATTTCTAAAACCGTTTGGTGGTATTTTTTCTGAAGAACCGATGAGATTCTTTCGAAATGAAAATCGCGTGCGCCTTTCAGGAGAATGCATTCATGCCGAAATTGGTCGGGCTGAACTGATTCTAAGAATTGATCGGTTGACTCAAAAAACATCGAAGTCTTTTCAAACAGTTCGGCATGTTTTCGGATTCGTGAACCAATTCCAATCAAATGACTGGTCTTATTCAGTTGAAGCAACCGGGCAACTTCTGCATACAATTGTTCATCCGGAATACCGGCCTGCTGAATATCGGATAGAATTACCGTTTTACCTAAATATGGATGTTGGGCATGGTTGTTCAAAAAACCAAGCGCAATTTGAAGCGAATTAATATCCGAATTATAATAATCATTTATCAGCAGGCAATTATTGATACCTTCTTTGATCTCAAGTCTCATGGCAACAGGCTGCAAATTTCGGAACTGTTCAAGCAAAGTGTCCTCAGCCCAATGTTGAGAGATTATGAAAGCCAGACAATGACCTGCATTTTCCAAACTTGCATTATCCTGAAAAGGCAATCCAATGGTGTATTTTTTCCCTTCGAACTCTGTAGTAATTTCAACTCCGCCCTCAACTAGTGTCTTCCTAAAATAAATATCTGCTGTATAATCTTCAAACGACCATCCAAAAGCTTTTCCTTCAGTAATAAAGAGGCTTTTTGAAATTTCAGCATGCACCAAGGGCTGGTCTTTGCAATAAATTAGAGTTTGACAAGATTTGAAAAGAAGGAGTTTTTCTTCAAGCTTTTCCTGATGGGATTTAAAATTTTCCTGATGTGCTTCTCCAATATTGGTTAAAATGCCGATTGTTGGCCTGATAATTTCGAATAAGTTCTGCATTTCGCCCGGCTTTGAGATTCCGGCTTCAAAAATAGCCATCTCGTAATCAGGTTCCAGATTCCAAACCGAGAGTGGAACGCCAACCTGCGAATTGTAACTTTTCGGACTCCGGAGAACAGCCCGTTTATTGAGCAAATCGAACAGCCATTCCTTAACAATCGTTTTTCCGTTGCTGCCGGTAATTCCAACAACAGGAATATTGAATTGCGAACGGTGCCAGGCGGCCAGCTTTTGCAAGCCTTTCAACGTGTCTGGCACAACGATGAAACTGCAATTATCATATTTTTGAAATTCATCCGAATAATCAGAGACCACAAAAGCCCTGACACCCAAATGCACCAAATCAGCTATGTAGCGGTGCCCATCATTCCTGTCACTCTTCAGCGCAAAAAAAACACTCGACGACGGATCAAAAATGGTTCGGCTATCGATAGAGATGGACGAAATAAAAATGTCAGAACCGTTTTCATTTGAGTGTATCTCACCTCCAACAACAGAAGAAATTTGAGCAATAGATAAAATTGGCATTAATGAGTTGCTTTAGTAAAACATGAACGACATAAAGGCTCATATTCATCTTTCTCGCCTAAAAGAACCAGCTTATCAGCATCCGATAAACGATGTGAAAATTGGGCCACATCGCCGCAACGCATGCAAATTGCATGAACTTTAGTGATGTGATCAGCAACAGCCATCAATCCGGGAATCGGGCCAAAAGGGTTCCCTTTGAAATCCATATCCAGACCGGCAATAATCACCCGAATGCCCATATTGGCTAAATTGATACTTACATCGATCAGTCCATTGTCGAAAAACTGAGCTTCATCAATTCCGATCACATCCACGTCGCCGGTTAAAAGCATAATATTTCCTGAACTTTCAACCGGAGTGCTGAGAATTGAGTTCTCATCATGCGACACAACCTCTGCTAATGAATATCGCGTATCAATTGCCGGTTTAAAAATTTCAACCTTCAATCGTGCAATCTTGGCGCGCTTCAATCGCCTGATCAATTCCTCTGTTTTTCCAGAAAACATTGAACCTGCAATAACCTCAATGCTACCAATCTTTTTTTGTCGGTCAATTCCCCTTTCAATAAACATATATGTGATTTACTAAAGATTTTTGTACTTTTACAATGATTGAATTCCGGTATTAAAACAGAAACCCAAAGTTTCTGAAGAAGTTATCCGGTATTGAAAACAAAGGTAAATTTAAATCTTTACCAATAAAAACCCATATTGAATTACCGATTAAAATCAGAATTAAAAATGGACAAAAGTAAATTGATCCAGATCATCGAAAAAGAACTGGAAGAATTAAAAGTTTTAACTGAAGAAGTTACAGAAAATGAGAATGATACCTCTCTGATCATTGAAATCGCTCTTAGCAAGTCCCGCCTTTTGTATCAGGAATTTGAACTATTACGTGAACTTACAGCCAAAGAATTTTCAATTCAAACTGATGATTTGCCAGATGAAAATGAAGATGAGCACGATGATGAAGACAAAGATGAATTTTCAGATGTAACCATTTCTGATCCTGAGCTTGAGATTGTGGAGTTTGAGGAGCAGGAATCAGATAAAGCTCCTGAACCTGATAAAGAAGGTATAGTGGATGATTTTCAAGAAGAAGAACCTGAAGCAGATGAAAATGATGAATCGGATGATGACCTGACAGATAATGATACACAAGATGAGAATGTTGAAGAATTAGAGAAAGAAGGATTAATTGAGTTTGGCGAGAATGATGAGGATGAAATTGAAGCTGAAATACATCAAACAAGATCAAGTATTGAATCAACTGAATTAAAAACAGACCTGCAGCCTGGGGTTCGTGAAATTACAATTGATCTGGACGAGGATGATGTAGAACCAGTTAAAGTTTCAGAAGGATTTGAAACAACCGATCGCCCGGTAATGCGTGAAATACCGAAACCAGAAGAATTGATTCTTGAGAAACCTTTTGGTGGGGAATCTTTGAAAAAAGAAAATTCGCTAAACGATTCAATTGGTGAAACAAAATCTGCAGAATCGCCAATAACCAATGGACCCATAACCAGCTTACGGGCTGCTATCGGACTAAATGACCGCTTCCTATTCATTCGGGAAATATTTGCAAATAACACAGATAAATACAATACAGTAATAGATAAACTGGATAAACTGGAAACGATCCAACAAGCGGTTGATTATCTAAAATCAAATCTTACGCTGCAGAAGAATGAGACCAGCATGAAATTCGTCGATCTACTGAAGCGTCGTTTCAGCAAATAAAAGATTAAACTTTATTTAGGAGCAATTATGGTTTTTCAACCTCATTCGCTCCTAAATTTTCAGAAATATTTTCAGCAAATAACACGGCAATTCCAATACTAAAGACCTGCGAAAAAGATGGGCAAATTATTTTTAGTTCCAACACCGATAGGGAATCTTGAAGACATGACCCTACGTGGAATCCGGATTTTAAAAGAAGTAGATGTTATTTTAGCTGAAGACACGCGTACCTCGTCTAAGCTTCTTGATCATTTTGAAATTAAAAACAAACTGATATCGCATCATAAATTCAATGAACACAAAACCGTTGAAATGATTGCCCGGCAGATTGAAGATGGGAAAAATGTGGCTCTGATTTCGGATGCCGGAACTCCGGGAATAAGTGATCCGGGCTTTTTGTTGGTTAGGACTTGTCTTGAACGAGAAATTGAAGTGGAATGTTTGCCTGGTGCAACCGCTCTAATTCCTGCTTTGGTCAACTCTGGTTTTCCAACTGACCGATTTACCTTCGAAGGATTCCTTCCGCAGAAAAAGGGTCGGCAGAAAAAGATCAAAGAGCTAATCACCGAACCACGAACAATGATTTTTTACGAATCGCCTTATCGTCTGGTGAAAAGTCTAGAACAGTTTGCCGAATTTTTCGGATCTGATCGAAAAGCGTCGGTTTCGCGTGAATTATCAAAGTTCTTTGAAGAAAACCGCAGAGGTACACTGGCCGAACTCATTGAATATTTCAGTTCAAAAACAATTAAAGGTGAAATTGTGATTGTCCTTGAAGGATTCACGGCCAATAAAGGTGATAAAGACGAAGATGACGAATGAGAACTTACGATCACTTATTTTTTGATTTGGACAATACGCTCTGGGATTTTACAACCAATTCCCGGCTGGCGATGGAACAAACCTTGATACAAAATGGGCTATTACCAAAAATTGGCTCATTCGATTCTTATTTCCGCCTTTACGAACAAATCAACCACGCACTATGGAATGATTACCATTCGAAGAAGATTACCAAGCAAAAACTCATTACTGAACGATTCTCCAAATCAATGCAATCCTTTGGTATTATTGATTGCGACTGGAAAGAATTAAATAGCCGATACCTTGAGAACATGGCACTTCAAACCCAATTATTTCCAGGCACGATGGAAACGCTCACTTCTCTTAAGTCTAAAGGGTACCAAATGCATATTATCACAAACGGGTTTAGAGAAGTACAACATTCAAAACTTTCTAATTGTGGCTTAGCCGGATTTTTCACCAAAATTTTTATTTCAGAAGATATTCAGACGACGAAACCACATCGACAAATTTTTGAACATGCTCTGAGTTCAACTAATGCACAAAAGAAACGAAGCATAATGATTGGTGATTCGTGGGAAACCGATATTGTTGGCGCACTTGAATTCGGAATGGACCAAATTATGTTTTTAAATCATGGAAACAATGAGATCCCCGAGGAGCTAAAATCCATCAAATCCAATGAGATATCAACTTATTTGCAACTTAAACACAATATAAAAACCTATTTCATTGATGAAATTATTGAGTTAGACTCACTTTTGTAATTTATATTATTTCTAAATAATAAACTTTAACAATACTGATTATTATTATAGTCATCTGTAGACCAATAGTTTGACTACTGTACCAAGTAGTATAAATAAACTTCATGGCAATTTAATATCTGTTAACAGTGTTAAAATATGTCAATATTTAACTTTATAGATTAATCATCCTATTCACATTTTTTTAAATTTGTCTCCCTAATAAAGTGATACTACTTACTTTTTTCATTGCTTTATTGAGAAGAGGGGTCTAAAATTTCAGTATAACTTCCCGATTATTTGATTTGGGGGAATCAAATAATCAAGTTGAAATATTTTTGTGGGGAGGTTTTAATGAAGTTTATCAGCCTTATTTAAAAAAAATTTGATGCTGTTTAATTTAAATTTATTTTACATGAAAAAAATCGCGTTATTGCTTGTATTCTTTGCAATTGGTTTGCAGGTCCTTATGGCCCAGACCAAGGAGATTTCAGGCACAGTAACCTCCGCAGATGATGGAGGTTCAATCCCTGGAGTATCTGTTTCCGTGAAAGGAACAACATTGGGAACTATCACAGACATGGACGGTGCGTTCCGGTTAAAAGTTCCTCAAGATGCCAAATCACTTGTATTCAGTTTTGTGGGTATGGCTAATCAGGAAGTTGCTATTGGCAACCAAACAAAAATCAATGTAAAGATGTCTTCAGAAAACATCTCTGTTGATGAAGTAATTGTGACTGCCTTGGGTATAAAAAGAGAAAAGAAGGCTTTGGGATATTCCGTTCAGGAAGTTAAGGGTGACATTGGTCAAGCCAAAGAGTCCAACTTTGTCAATGCTATTTCCGGGAAAGTTTCTGGAGTACAAATAAAGCAAGCTAGTACAATGGGGGGATCTACCAACATTTTGATTCGCGGAAATAAATCATTAATCGGAAGTAATCAGGCTATGTTTGTAATTGACGGTGTTCCTCTTGATAATAGCATTTCAAATGCCACCACCGTTGCTACGGGTGGAGGGGGCTATGACTATGGAAATTCCGCATCTGACATTAATGCAGAAGATATTGAATCGGTTTCGATATTAAAAGGGGCTGCTTCAACAGCTTTATATGGATCCAGGGCTGCTAATGGCGTAGTTTTGATTACGACAAAAAAAGGATCAGCTAAAACCAAAGGCGTGGGAATAAGTGTAAACTCAGGCCTATTATTTACAACCGCCGACAAATCGACTCTTCCCCGCATCCAAAAAGAATACGGTGGGGGTTATGGCGCTTATTATGAAGACCCAACTGGATATTTTAACTATGCTGATTTGGATGGAGATGGAAAAGATGATTTGATTGTTCCTACATCAGAGGATGCCTCATGGGGAGCAAAATTTGATCCTAGTTTAATGGTTATTGATTGGGTTGGCTTAGATCCACTTGACAAAACGAATTATTTGAAAAAAGTTCCATGGGTAGCAGCAAAACATGACATTCGAGACTTTTTTGAAACGGGTGTAAAGAAAAGTAACAATGTTGCTATTGATGGAGGTAATGACAAAGGAACATTTAGGTTGTCTTATACCAACTTATCAGAAGGTGGCATCATGCCAAATAGTGAAATGAAAAAGAATACTCTTAATTTCTCTGGATCATATAAATTCACACCAAAATTATCATTCGATGCAAATGTTTTATATACAAATGATAATAATACTGGTCGCTATGGAACTGGCTATGATCCGGGAAATCCAATGCAGTCTCTTGGACAATGGTTCCAAACAAATGTGGACATAAATGATCTGAAGAAATATTACGTATCTGCTGATGGAAGTCAAAGGACCTGGAACTATTCTTATTATGATGATTTATCACCAATTTTCCACAATAATATTTATTGGACAAGAAAAGTGAACTATGAAACCGACGGAAGGAATCGTATGTTTGGATATGTCAATGGTAAATATCAATTTTTAAAGTGGTTGTCCTTGGAAGGACGTGCATCAACTGATTTCTATTCTGAAATGCAGGAAGAACGCATTGCAATTGGTAGTAACCAAACATCACAATATCAAAAATATCTACGTACGTTCAAAGAAACCAACTATGATGTTATGTTGCGGTCTAATAATACATTTGGAAAATTTACTACTAATGGATTATTAGGGTTAAGCAGAAGAAGAACAGAAGCTAGTTCAACTTATGGAACAACTGTTGGGGGATTTCAGGTTCCGAATTTTTATAATTTGATGAACTCAAAATCTCCTATTTCAACAATTGAAACTGATCAGTTGGTTGGTGTAAACAGTGCTTATGGAAGTTTTTCATTAGGATATAATAATTTTGCATATTTAGACCTAACTGGACGAGCAGATAAATCGTCTACATTACCTAGTGGAAATAACACCTATTTCTATCCATCGATCTCAACCAGTTGGATTCTTTCTGAATTGCCTGCATTAAAAAGTATTAAAGCGATATCATTTGCAAAATTCAGATTGAACTATGCACAAGTAGGTAGTGGTGCCCCAGCATATAGCATTTATCCTTCTTATGACAAATCGGCCAACTGGTCATCACTAGGAGTATTTTCTGTACCAACTACACTCAATAATATAAATTTAAAACCTGAAAAAACAAAGAGTTGGGAAACCGGTCTTGAAGTTAGTTTCTTGGATAGAAGGATAGGTTTAGATGTTTCATTATACAAAACCAATACGGTTGACCAGATTATGCCAGTTAGTATTAGCCGGGCTTCTGGCGCTAACAGACAATATGTGAATGCCGGAGAGATGGAGAATAAGGGTATTGAATTAACTCTTAATCTCACACCAGTTAAAGTCGGTCAATTTGCTTGGGATATGAACGTGAACTGGACAAAAAACGTGAATAAAGTTGTTGATCTCTATGAGGGTGTTAGCAATATCCTTCTCTCTTCATCATGGGATGTAAGCACCAATATTGTTAAAGGCATGTCTTACGGTCAGTTGCGCGGAACAAATTTTGTTTATACAAACGGGAAACCAACTGTTGACGCAGATGGACATTACTTATACGAAACAAATACAGATGGTTCGACTGTTACAGATGCATTACTAGGTTCTGTTTCACCAAATTGGACTGCCGGTGTTGCAAACACATTCTCCTATAAAGGTCTCGCCCTTTATTTTTTAGTTGATATTTCTCAAGGCGGACATGTGTATTCCGTTGACCAGAAATATGGGGTTGCGACAGGTTTATTTGAAGAGACAGCCGGATTGAACGAAAACGGCAAACCTAAACGCGATCCGGTTGCTAATGGTGGTGGAGTAAAATTAGATGCTGTTTATGCTGATGGAAAAGCTAATACTACTTACATCGATGCCAGCGATTGGTATGGAGCGTGGCTCTATGACAATATCCCTACAGCGGCTTATGTTTATGACGCTTCGTATGTGAAGCTTAGGGAGGTTTCTTTGAGTTACAGTATTCCCAAAAAATTGATTAGTAAAACACCATTCTCGAAAATTTCAGCCTCGCTTGTAGGTCGTAATTTATGGATTATTCATAAAAATACACCTTACTTCGATCCTGAAACCAACATGAGTGCCGGAAATATTCAAGGGATTGCAGATGGTGCTTATCCTTCAGTGCGGACAATTGGATTTAATATTTCAATAGGTTTATAATATAATTCTATTGAAAAATGAAAATCTCCTTCAAAAATTCAATTAATGCTAACAGCATGGATAATTTGAAAAAGATTTATGTTTTTTAATTAATAAAAAAGATAATAATGAAAACGATAATAAAAAGTTTCTTATTGCTAATTGTTGTGACGTTTGCATCATGTGAGCTTCCCGATAATATTGATCCGAAAAGTGCTACTGTAGTCACACCTGCATCTTTAATTACAACGTCTGAGATAAATTTGTTTACCCAGGTGACAAGTCTCAGTACAAATTTTAATATTAGCCGACTGCTGACACAATATCATTCAGAAGTGACTTATGTCACCGAGAGCAGGTACAATTTTTCAGATAGAAAACTTCCAGATGCTCATTGGGGAGTAATTTATCGGGATGTACTAACGAATCTTGAAGAAGCGAAAAAACTAATCAATGCGACAGCCTTTGCAGATGCAGGTAAAAAAGCGAACCAATTGGCTATCATTAATGTTTTGGAAGCTTATTCTTATCAATTATTGGTCGATGTCTTTGGAAATGTTCCATATACAGAAGCGAATTTGGGAATTGCAAATAGTCGTCCGAAATATGATGACGCAAAAACTGTTTATTATGCAATGATTGATAAGCTATCCAGTTCAATTAATAGTTTGACCGATGCCAGTGAAGGGTTCGGAGATGCTGATATTTTATATAAAAGCGATATCGCTAGTTGGAAGCTTTTTGCCAATTCATTAAAATTACGTTTTGCATTGCGTATTTCAGACTCTGATGCTGCTAAGGCTAACACTTTGGTAAAGGAAGCTATTGCAGGAGGATTATATACAGATGAATCCGAAAGTGCAATCTTTGCACCAACAGGTACAGCTCCTTATGTAGGATGTTACTATGACTGGGGTGTTATTCAAACCCGACCAAAAGATTATGTACCGACTAAAACATTAATCGATTTGATGAATTCAGTTAATGATCCACGTCGTCCGATATGGTTTACCAAATATAACGGTGCCTTTGTAGGTCTGACTTTTGGACTAAAAGCTGCCAGTAGTTATAGTAAATTCTCACATTTCAACAGCACTCTTCTTGATATTGCTTATCCATCAATTATTATGGATTATTCTGAAGTTGAATTTTTATTGGCCGAAGCCGCTGAACGAGGACTTGGCGGAGTTACCGGTTCAGCAGAAAGTCATTATAACAAGGCCATAACTGCAAACTTGGAGTATTGGGGAGTTAGCTCAGCAGATATAGATAGCTATTTAGCTCAACCAAAGGTGGCATATACAACAAGTACTGGCACTTGGAAACAAAAGATCGGCACTCAAAAATGGTTAGCTTTATATGACGAAGGATATGAAAGTTATGCTGAATGGAGAAGACTGGACTTTCCGGTTCTGACTCCACCACAAGACATGACATATACTGATATTCCTCTTAGGTATCCGTATCCGTTTGATGAACTAAAATACAATAAAGACAACTACACTGCTGCTGCAGCTGCTATTGGGGGAGATCTTCCTTCAACTAAACTTTTCTGGGATAAACATTAATCTCAAACAAATTCTTTATTAAAGGAGCCACCACAATTTTTAATGTGCTGGCTCCTTTTTTTACCGATTGAAAACCATTAGCATCTGGTTTTCAATCATTATTTGTTTATAAGTGAATATTTTTGGATGAAATAAAAAGAAAATTTTTCTATCTAAAAATATGTTGTTTCTTTTACTTGTAAATATTTTAACATTTATTTACATTAGTCGCCGAATTAAGAATTTGGCTAAGGTTATTTCCCCTAATAATTTTTCAATTTGTTGTTAAAATGAAGAGTTTTCATACTTTTTATATTAGTAGAGTTGCATATTCTTTTAATCCTAACAAGAAGCTGTTTAGTTTAAAGTAATTCTCTATGAAAAGAATCGTGTTATTGCTTGCATTTTTTGGAATTGGTTTGCATTTCCTCGTAACATTCGCCCAGTAGATCAAAGGAAAAGCAATTTTGCAGAGGGGGAAATATGTATCTATGGGTTATCTGCTTCTGTGAAAGGTACAACATCAGGAACTATCACAGACATTGAAGAAGCATTAAGGTTTTAAGTTCCTCAAATGGTAAATAAATTTTACAAGAAAAGTATATTAAAAATCATGTTTTATAAACCAATTTTAACATTTTTTTACATTAGCTTTCGAGGTACTAATATTTAACCTGGAAATGCTGTTTAATCTGAAAAGCTGTTTAATTTAAAATAATTCTCTATGAAAAAAATCATGTTATTGCTTGCATTCTTTGCAATTGGTTTGCAGGTCCTTATGGCCCAGACCAAGGAGATCTCAGGCACTGTTACCTCCGCCGATGAGGGAGGTTCAATCCCTGGTGTATCTGTTTCTGTAAAAGGGACAACAATGGGAACTATCACCAACATGGATGGTAAGTTCAACCTAAAAGTTCCTAGTGAGGCTAAAATTCTTATATTTAGCTTTGTGGGGATGAAAACCCAGGAAGTTACAATTGGGAATCAGACGAGTTACAATGTGAAATTAACGTCTGAAAATATCGCCGTTGATGAAGTGGTTATTACGGCAATGGGCATTAAACGATCGGAAAAGAGTTTGGGCTATTCGGCGTCTACTGTAAAATCAGATGAGTTAACCAGAGCAACCCCACTATCAGTAACCAGTGGGTTGACTGGTAAAGTTGCTGGTTTGAATATTTCGAACTCCGGAGGTACCGGAACTTCAGAAAAAGTAATCATCCGTGGTTTTACATCATTCAACAATAACCAACCTTTGTACATTATTGATGGAGTGCCTATTCTGAATAGCTTCATGGGAAGTGCAACTACCAATCAGGCTGTTGACTTTGGTAACCAGGCTGGAGATATCAACCCGGACGACGTAGCATCAGTAACAGTACTAAAAGGTGCATCCGCAACTGCTCTTTATGGCTCGCGTGCAGCTAACGGGGTTATTTTAATCACCACCAAACGTGGTGCAACGGATTCGAAGATGCAGGTTTCATATACCGGTACTGCAACTGTTTCGAATGTACTTCGTGTTCCTCAGTATGAAAATATGTTTGGGCAAGGATGGCCACTTCTCAATAATGCTGGCACCAATGAACCGGGTCTTCAAGAAAACGGATCATGGGGACCTGCATTGGATGGATTGGATCGCACATGGGGAGCTCCCGTGAATGCTCAGGGTGTATATACTCCGGTTGCTTCGGGAGGGGTACAACGTGTTAAACCTTTTGCATACGTCAAAAATAACCTTCGTGACTTTTACGAAAATGGCCTCGAGACAAATAACAATGTCAGTGTTTCTTCAGGTAACCAGACGACATCATTTATTATGACTTACAACAACGTAAGTTCCGACGGGATTCTTCCTACAAATGTTGACAAATACAACAGAAATACATTTTCAGTTCGTGGGGACGCAAATTTCTCGAAGTTCCATGCCAAAACAGACATTAATTATGTAAGAAAAGACATACGCAATGTCAGAGGTGGACAGGGTGGTGCTACAGGTGCTACAACGTTCCAGGATCTTATCCAAACTCCGGTTGATGTACCCTATACGTCATTGAAAGATTACAACGATCCGTATAACAACGTGGATAACTTTTATACTGCTTATGCATCAAATCCATACTGGATTATAGCAAATAATCAGAGTGTATATCAAGATGACCGTATTTATGGAAATATTGAATTAGGTTATGACTTAACTTCCTGGTTAAAGGCTGTTGGCCGTTTTGGCGGAGACTTCACCAACTCAAGACAAAGGGCATGGGCTGCACAGATGATACCATCTGCAACTTCGTGGATAATACTGAATGGCAGATCTGCTGTTCCTGGAAACTATGAAGAATACAACGTCAACCAAAATCAATTGGACGCAACATTCATGCTTAATGCAAATTACGATCTTTCGAAAGATGTTAGAGTAACTGGTACTGCAGGATATAACCTCAACCAACGTGGCGCCTATAGCATCGATGCTTATCAGGGGTCTTTAGATGTTCCCCTTTGGTATAATCTTTCAAATGGTACTGCATTGCCAACAACTACATCGTCGAGATCCAGACGCCGATTGGTTGGTGCATTTGTACAGGGAGATATTTCGTATAAAGACTGGGCTTTCTTTGGAGTTTCTGCACGAAACGATTGGTCATCAACGCTTCCAAAAGGGAAAAATAGCTTCTTCTATGGAGGTATAAATGCTTCAGTAATTTTGACAGATGCGATTAAATCACTTCAAGACAGTCCTATTAGTTATTTGAAACTTCGCGGGGGTCTTGGGCAAACTGGAAATGATGCCGACGTTTATTTAACCAACGGTAAATACGTACCAACACAAATTGCTCTAGGTTTTGGAAACTTATACACACCATTAAACGGAGTTTCAGGCCTCACGCTCTCTAACGCGATTTACAATCAGGGGCTGAAACCTGAAATTTCTACTGAATTAGAATTCGGTATGGATCTTAAGGTGCTGCACAATAGACTCGGACTCGACTTGGCTTGGTATGATAAAAACACTAAAGACCAAATTATTTCTGCAGCCGTTCCTCCAGAATCAGGATTTACCTCAAAGGTAAGAAATGTTGGTCTGATCAATAACCAAGGTATAGAAGCACGGCTTTATGGTACTCCGATAAAAAGCCAAAACTTTGAATGGGAAGTAGGAGTTACTTTTGCTAAGAACTGGAGTGTAATAAAAGAACTCTGGGACAATGTAGATCGTTACGTTTGGACCTCTGCATATGATGTTTATTACGTTATGCTGAAGGGTCAGGCTTTCGGACAGTTTCAGGTTCCCAAATTGCTTACTGTAACCGATAATACATCGCCGAATTATGGGAAAGTAATTGTAAACTCAGCTGGTATTCCTCAAATATCGTCAACAGAATTTACTACTATTGGTTCTTCTACACCCGACTTTACAATGGGGTTGACCTCTACCTGGAAATATAAAGGATTTTCTTTAGGAATCGTAGTCGATTATCGTCAGGGTGGGTATTTCTACAGCAACACAGCACGTATGCTTGACTGGAATGGCAACGGCACAAACACGATGTTTAATGCCCGTCAGCCATTCTTAGTACCAAATTCGGTAAAAGAGCTAACACCAGGTGTGTATGCCGAAAATGACATTCCTCTTATGACAACAAGCGGCGTTCTTAGCTACTGGAACTACTCTACAAACAACAAAGGTATGGAAAGTAATTGTGTTCTTCCGAGAACATACGCAAAACTGAGAGAGGTTACATTTAATTACACTTTACCAAAAAAATGGCTTGCAAAAACCTTCATTAAGGATGCTCAAATCAGTTTGATTGGTAGAAACCTATTAATGTGGACTCCGCAGAAAAACAATTTTGTTGATCCAGACCAGTCGAATTATGGTAATGACGTAACCTCGAACTTTGGCGAATTCTCATCTGCTCCAACAGTTCGTAACCTTGGTGCATCATTAAAGCTTAATTTCTAAACAGTAAAAGAATGGTAATCATTACGATCAACCTTTCTCTAATATAAAAATAGATTAATATGAAAAAAGTTATAAACTACAGTCTGGGGCTATTTTTAATGGCTACTGTACTTTCAGCATGCACAAGCTATCTGGACATAAACTATGATCCAAACTACCCTGCTTCCGCAAGCACACCGCTTCTGTTCTCATCAGGCACAACTTGGTCTGCTGCAATTTTAGGTGGCGACGTCCAATTGGTAGGAGCCTATTGGGCACAGCAATATGCTCAGAACAACACCTCGCAACAGTACACTACAATAGATCAATATAATTTGGCAAATAGTAACACTTACTTTTCACGTTATTGGTCTTCCATCTATACTGGTGCTTTACCCGATCTCAAATTGGTAATATCTCAGTCTGAAACTGACAAGACATGGAATTACTGGTTAGCAGCAAAAGTAATGACTGCTTTTGACTACAATATGCTTGTAAGCCTGTTCGAAAAAATTCCTTTTAAGGATGCACTTAAAGGTGCCGACAACCTAACTCCGGCTTACGATGATAGTAAAACTGTGGATGCAGGAATCCTTGCTCTTTTAGATGAAGCCATTGCCAAGAAGGCTGATGCCACTGCAATAGTTACTATGGGGTCGAAAGACATGATCTTCGCAGGTAATATTGCTAAATGGGTTCAGTTTGCAAAAACGCTCAAACTGAAAATTCTGATGAGAGATTTTACCACCAACCAGACGGCTATTCAGGCATTACTCACCGAAGGTGATCTATTAACTGCTGATGCGAAAATGACTAATTTTACTGATCAGGAAAACAAGTCGAATCCTTTGTTCGAAAATGACCGTAGGAAACTAAATACAACTACAAATATTCGTGCAAGTGCAACTTTAGTTACTTTTCTGACAACAAACAAAGATCCACGTGTTGCTGCCTTTGCAGAACCAACAACCCAAATGTTCATTGGTGGAGCCATTGTTAATGTTCCTGCTAATTTAGTTCCGAATTACAGAGGAATGGATCAGGGAGCTTATGGAATAGCCCCATTTAATGTTACTGCTAATTTCCCATCGACAGTTAATTCAAGAGCCGTATTGGCTGCAACCGATCCGGTCTATTTAATGTCAGCAGTTGAAAGTTATTTTTTGCAGGCAGAAGCATGGGCAAGAATCGGGAATACTGCAAGCGCAAAAACAACTTATGATACTGCAGTAAAAGCCGCATTTTCTCGTTGGGGCTTTGATGGAAGTTCGTTCGTTGCAACAGGTGGAGCTTATGAATTTAATGCTACATCTGCGGCTACCATGCTGAATAGTATTTTAATGCAAAAATGGGTTTCATCTACACGGACCGATGGCTGGAATGCTTTCTTTGATATCTGCAGAACCGGAATTCCAGCCTTAGGGACTCAAACGGTGTCGGATTTAACTAATCTTGGAAACCAGAATCCAAATTATGTAGTTGGTACTTTAGCTCCATCTTTAGGGTCTGTGCTTTTGGCAGGACAGTATCCTCACCGCTTTTTATTCCCGAAGACTTCATCGGATAACAACCCGAATGCTCCAGCTATAATACCCATCTACCAAAAAATGTGGTGGCAAAAGTAAGTTATGAAATAAATAATTTGTAAAATTTAGACATATGAAATCAATAATAAGATCAGTAATTTTACTTTGTGTTTTTGCCACTTCATTTATAAGTTGCGAAACATACTCTGACCCGCAAGTAGATTATTCACCCATTTATCCACTATCCGGAGAATGGAGAGTCAGAATAACAAATTTGAGTACGAACACTTTAATATCCTCTACTGCAATGTATACCTTTGGCACGTATAATACAGAAGATAATTCTTCCACTCAAATGTGGATAAGAACAACCACTTCTTTGCCAAGCAGTTTGGGTACGTTGAAAGCTAAAATCGCCTGTGATGTTCCTTCACTCGCGTTTTCTGTTGCTAATGGGAACAACTTAAATGTTACCACGAATGCAATCCTTGGAACTGTAACCATTACGGAAGGAAAAGTAACTTTAAATTCGGTAGCTATGCCTTCTAAAGTAACAAGCGATAGAATTTCGTTCAAATTAACATCAACTAAATCTCCAGGTATTACATACCTGGTTGAAGGTTACAGAAGAACGCGCTGGAACGAGGACGAATCTTTCATCACATTTAAATAAATGTGTTATCCACTATAAAGAAGGCCTCAATTGAGGCCTTCTTTATTTTTTGATTATACTGTACCCATTCGGCTAGCCCCGTCTTGTTTTCATGAAAATTCTGTATTGCACGTTCAGCGTTTCGTTAAAATGTTCGGAGAGCTTTGATCGATTTGGGAGAGCAAATTGATTGGGTTACCGGATTATTCCGCGACAAGGCGAAAAACAAGGTTGAAACACCGGTAGTCTAATTTCCTTTTCAAGCCTGAAAAAGCAAAATGGATTTTGTGGAGCGCAATCTGATCCAACCCGACCTGCTTCGGAATCAGGAATAATCCAGTGCTTTTTCAGGCTCTTGTTGTAGCAAAGAAACTTATCCAAACGATTTGGTCATTACTTGCCAGTCTATTTTATTCAAACGGGCAGTAAAAACCTCTAAATGCCCCTTTATATTCACTAATCGTCCGGACAAATCAACCAAACGAGTGTTCACATTCATGAATCGTCAGGTAAAATCAACGAAATGAGTGTTTATATCTATTAATTGTATGGTAAAATCGACTAATCGTCCTACTAAATATACAAGTTGTCAGGTGAAGTGGACAAGTTGTCAGGTGAAATATATTAATTGGGCGAGAATGATTTATTTTGAGATGGAGGCATTAAACCTAAACCCAATTCCATGCAGATTCAAAATTTTAATATTATCGTCGCTGCTTAAATATTTCCGCAAGCGGGAGATAAAAACGTCAAGACTTCTGCCCAGGTAATAATCATCCGATCCCCAAACCTGGATTAAAATGTCGGAACGGCTTAATACCTTGTTTGGGTTATCGCAAAAATAACGCAAGAGTTCGGCTTCTTTGTAGGTTAAAGTTTTTCGCTCTCCATTGCAATCCAGAATTAAGCTATCGAAGTAAAAATTGAAACGTCCTACTTTGTAACAATTCTGATCATTATTTGCCTCGCTACTATTCAGACTTCGCTTCAGAAAAATCCGAATTTTAAGAAGCAACTCTTCCATGCTGAACGGCTTGGTCATGTAATCATCACCCCCGATGGTTAACCCGGTAATCCGGTCTTCAGTCATCGAACGTGCAGTTAGGAAAATAATTGGAACATGATCATCGACCTCCCTGATTTCTTTAGCCAGGGTAAAGCCGTCCTTTTTGGGCAGCATAACATCCAACAGGCATAAACTAAATTTTTCTGATTTAAAAAGCTTTATTGCAGATTCACCATCCTCAGCCGCCGAGACCACATAACCGTTTTGCTCCAGGTTATCTTTGATTATAAAGTTGAGTGTTTGATCGTCCTCAACCAAAAGTATTTTTTCGCCCTGATAGATCATTTTGTTTATTTCTTGATTTCCACAATAAAAGTACTTCCTTTCCTCCGATTTTCGATCACTTTTATTTGCCAGCCGTGACGTTGTACAATTTTTTTCACATAATCTAATCCTAATCCAAACCCTTTTACATCGTGGACATTGCCTGTTGGCACACGATAAAACCGGTTAAAAATCTTTTTTCGGTCGTTTGGAGGAATTCCAATTCCATTATCATCAAACAGAATAAAATAGTGGTTTCTATCTTCTTCTATTCTGATAACGATTTCCGGCGTAACATCACAGTATTTGATTGCATTGTCGAGCACATTAAATATGAGATTCGAAAAATGAAGTTTGTCTGCGAGTATTAAAACATTTTCAAGTACAGATTCAAGTGTTACAGAGTAAGCCCGACCATTCTGACTGTTTTTAAACTCCAAAATTGACTCGGAGATAAATTGATTCAGCTCAATTTGTTCCAGATTTAATTGAAGCTTTGTTTTTTCAATGGTCGCCATTTGAAGTAATTTCTCAACTTGCGCCGAAAGTCGCTTATTCTGCTGGCCAACAATCTTCACATATTCGGCTAAACGCTCGGGTTGTTCGCATATTTTAGGATTTGAAAGAACCTTCGCAGCCAGATCAATTGATGCTATTGGAGTCTTAAATTCATGGGTCAAGTTGTTAATGAAGTTCTTCTGTATTTCGCTTAATTGTTTTTGTTTAATAATTACGTACAGCGCGTACCCGAAAAAGATAACCACAAAAAATAATATTCCGTTAAAAAAATACCAGGTCAATAGCCTTGAACTATAAAACTGAGACCGA
>Ga0302296_1000615_pt1 | contig 28888 bp, 19 predicted proteins | sample III_Fen_N3_1_FD_194546 | JGI IMG/M metagenome (GOLD analysis project Ga0302296, IMG submission 194546) | Peat permafrost microbial communities from Stordalen Mire near Abisko, Sweden - III_Fen_N3_1 | ecosystem: Environmental > Terrestrial > Soil > Wetlands > Permafrost | place: Sweden: Abisko...
CCAAATTCCTTGTCGAAGAATTGCATCAAAGCACTTCTCGATGATGGAAAAAACAATCTCTGGATCGGTACTTTTCTGGGTGGAATTGATGTACTTAACCTGAAAACCAATACGTTTAAACATTACAGGAACGACCCGGCAAACCCTGCCAGCCTTTCTGACAACCGGGTTTGGGCTTTGCTTCGCGACAGCAACAACGATGTATGGGCGGGTACAACCGATGGCCTGGATAAATTCAATCCGGTGACCGAAACCTTTGTCCATTTTAATAACCTGGTTGATAATCAAACGGTAAACTGGCTGGCAGAAGATCGTGATCATTCCTTATGGATTGGCGCCAACGAAATGATTATTTATAACCCAAAAGATCAGAAAGTTATCCGGATTAATGAATCGACCCGATCCATGCTTCAGGATTCGAAAAAACGGTTTTGGCTTGCTACGTTCAACAAAGGAATTGCGCTCTACTCGAAAGAAAAGGGAATTATCCGGTATTACAACGAGAAGAACGGATTGGCAAATAATCAAACGCTTGCCATCCTGGAAGATAACGAACATTTTTTATGGATCAGCACCACCAACGGACTCTCAAAATTTGATCCCGAAACAGAGCGGTTTCACAATTATTCATTGAAGAATGGTTTTCAGAACAATCAGTTTACATACGGAGCTGCCTATAAAACAACGAATGGAGAGTTGCTTTTCGGAGGCATTTCAGGATTTAATATTTTTAATCCGGTCAAAATAAAATCGGGCGACTATTTTCCGCCGGTAGTCCTTACCGATCTGAAAATTTTCAATAAATCAGTCAAAATTGGCGATCGCAAAAAAGATGTTCTTACCAAGAGCATTTCGGAAACCGACAAAATTACCCTTAAATACGAACAGAATTCGATTACCCTTGATTTTGCCTCTTTTGATTATGCCAACAGCCTTGGAATTCAGTATTCGTATTACCTGGAAGGCTTCGACAAGGATTGGACCGAACCTTCGGTTAACCGCTCGGCAACTTACACCAATCTTGATCCGGGTGAATATACTTTTCGGGTTAAAACCGTATCCATCGACCGCAAAGAGAGCAATCAGGGACCGGTTCTTACCATTGTTGTGCTTGCTCCATACTGGCAAACGTGGTGGTTTCGTGGTTTGTTATTTTTAGCCATCGCGGGTTTGTTTTATTCGCTGATTGCCTTTTTGCTGAATAAGGAAAAGCTCAAGAACGACCTGGTCCTTGAACGTATGAAGGCCAAAAAGCTTCATGAACTGGATATGATGAAACTGCGGTTTTACACCAATATCTCGCACGAAATCCGGACACCTTTGACCCTGATTCTTGGGCCGCTCGAAAAAATGCGAAACAATACCATACCTGAATCCGAAATCAGGGGACATGTTGAAGTGATGCACCGGAATGCTACTCAATTGTATCAGTTGATCAATCAGTTGCTCGACTTCCGGAAAGTGGAGACAGGCAACCTGAAACTGATTCTGTCGCGTGGTGACATCGTTTCGTACATTTCAGGAATTGTTGGTTCGTTTGGTAAATTTGCTGAAGAAAAGGAAATTGAACTAAAATTTATCTCGCTCAAGAAAGAGATCATCACCAACTTTGATGCCGACAAGGTTGCTAAAATCATGAATAACTTACTTTCGAATGCCTTTAAATTTACCGGAAAAGGAGGAAAGATATCGGTCAATCTTTCGCTGGTTTTCGATTCGGATGAAAATGAGCCGGTTGGCGATTCACCGGATAAACGAATGATCGAGATTACGGTGAAAGACAATGGAATCGGTATTTCTGAATCGAACCTGGGCAAAATATTTTCACGTTTTTTCCAGGTTGGCGAAGGAGGGATGCAGGCCGGCACCGGAATTGGCCTTTCACTGACCAAAGAACTTGTCAAATTACACAACGGAAAGATCTTTGTGGTAAGCAAACCGGGAAAAGGATCGAAGTTTACCGTTCAGCTGCCTTACGACGAACTTCCGCTTCCCGAATCGACTGTGGTTATTCCTTCTTCTGAAGAAAAGAAATCGGATCAGACTGCCCCTATTTCTTACGAACATGCTGACGACCAAATTATTGCCTGTCAAAAAATTATGCTTGTGGTTGACGACAATGCCGATGTCCGTTATTTCATCAAATCCCATTTTTTATCGACCTATCAGGTTTTGGAAGCCGAAAATGGGTTGGAAGGCTGGAATATTGCGTTAAAAACGATTCCGGATATCATTATCAGCGATGTGATGATGCCCGAAATGGATGGGTATGAGTTGTGCCGGAAGATCAGGAAAGATGAACGTACTTCGCATATTCCGATTTTATTGCTGACGGCTTTTGGGTCGCGGGAGCATGAAATTGAAGGATTAAGTTTCGGGGCCGACGATTACATTACCAAACCATTTGACATGGTCATTCTTCAGACAAAAGTTGAGAATATCCTGTCAGTCAGGCAGTCGCTGAAACAAAAATATACCGGCGAAATGCTGCTTCAACCTCGTAACATCATTTTGAGTTCACCCGATGAACGTTTTCTGCAAAAGGCCATTGAAGTGGTTGAGAATAATATTTCAGATCCGGATTTGGACATCGAACGTTTTGCCTCCGAAATAGGAGTCAGCAGGATGCAGTTGTACCGTAAATTGGATGCGCTGACCGAGATGACCGTGAAAGAGTTTGTCCGGAATATCCGGTTAAAAAGGGCTGCCCAGTTATTGGTCCAGAAAAAGCTGAATGTTTCGGAAGTTGCTTACGCGGTTGGTTTTAAAGACCTATCGCATTTCAGGAAATGTTTCCGTCAGGAATTTGGCATGAGCGCTACCGAATATACCGATAAACATCAGGTTACCAATTAATACCAGTAGAATGAATTCGGGAATAATTGATATCAGAAATTTGTCGAAGTATTACGGCAAAACCAGGGGGATTGAGAACATCAACCTCGAAATAGAAGAAGGTGAAATCTTCGGGTTTATCGGTCCGAATGGCGCTGGAAAATCGACGACCATCCGCATTTTGTTGAACCTGATTTTTCCGACCAGCGGCAGCGCGCAGATATTTGGACTCGATGTTGTGAAGCAATCGAAGGAGATCAAGCGAAACATCGGCTATATTCCATCCGATGCCAATTTATACGATAAAATGGATGTGCACGAATTCCTAAATTATTGCGTCCGTTTCTATTTACGGAAAGATATTTATACCTAGTCCAGAGTCATCTGGCAAAATTGGTAACTATTCAGCGGGTTAAATAGCAAATAATCAAAACGCTACAAAATAATTAAATGCAAAGACCGCAAAGATTTAATTGTCAGTACTCTGCGGAACTCCCTGCCTCGCCGTCAGGCAGAGGCGTTTTTATCTCCCCGCCAGACAAGCCTGTGGCGGGCTGGGGCTTTCTCTGCGGTAAATTAAATGACTAATAATGTCATGATAAATTGGGTGGTTCCGAATATCTTTTCTTCTTGCTTTGGAAGCAGGAACCGATTCATTCCTATTTAAACTTTTTTAACACTTCCCTGAAATTTGAGATTTAGTCAAATTGTGACTAACGCGCTTAAATTCAAAATAATACATTTTTAATGACTGCCTTCGATACGAAAATTACCCGCTATTTGGGAAATATTGCCCGCCGGTGGTACGTCTGTCCGTCTTTACTGGTATGCCTGATACGGTTAGTTCTTTTAGAATAGGGTAGTTTTATATGAATGTTAGCCGATATCTTAACCTATGGAAGAAATAATTAAAAAACTAAGAAAGGTTTCATGGATCATAATCCTGATTTCGACGATTCTGGCGATGGTCCTTACTTTCTTAATCTTAACTAGCTTATGATGTTGGCATGTTGTAACGCATTTTGAAACAATTGACTAACAAACTTAACCAAGATAGATGAAAAGATTTTGGATTGTCCTTTCGGGATTTCTCTTAATGTTTCAATCATGTTCAGCCCGGACATCGAACAGGCCAGTCACTGGTCTTGAAATGGCGGTGAAAATGGCTGATTCAGAAATGAAACATTTTCCCGATCCATGGACTGTGGATTTTAACCCTAAACCCGTTTGGAACTACACTCAGGGTTTAATTGCACAGGCGATGATAAGGGTTTGGAAGGAAAATGGCAAGGAGGCATATTACAATTATGCCAAGATGTATGCTGATAAAATGATTGACTCGAATGGTAATATTTCCGGCTACAAAGTTGAAGAATACAACATCGACTGTATGAATTCAGGAAAGTTTTTATTCGATGTTTATGAACGGACCAAAGACGAACGATACCTGAAAGCAATCCATCATTTACGCGATCAGTTTAAAACGCATCCCCGTACTTCGGAAGGTGGATTCTGGCACAAACAACGTTATCCCAATCAAATGTGGCTCGACGGTTTATACATGGGAGCGCCATTCTATGCGCAATGTGCAGCAGTGTTTAACGAACCGGCAATTTTTGATGATGTTGTCAATCAATTTGTTGTTATCCATAAACATACCTATAATCCTGAAATTGGGTTGAATTATCATGGTTGGGACGAAAGCAAACAACAAAAATGGGCCAATCCGGCAACCGGTTGTTCTCCGAACTTTTGGGGCAGGGCAGAGGGCTGGTATGCAGTAGCGTTGGTTGATGTTCTCGATTTTATTCCTCAGGAGCATCCTGGCCGGGTTAAAATTTTAGAAATACTAAACCAGGTCGTAAGTGGTATTAAAAAGTGCCAGGACCCTAAAACAGGCCTTTGGTATCAGGTACTTGATCAGGGAACGCGCAAAGGAAATTACCTGGAAGCCACCGCTTCATCCATGTTTACTTATGCGTTACTAAAAGCAACCCGAAAGGGTTATATCAGCAACGATTACAGGATTCTGGCTAAAAAGGCCTATAATGGAATTCTGGATAATTTGATTCAGAATAATCCGGATGGAACCATCAGCCTTACCAAATGCTGTGCAGTTGCCGGTTTGGGAGGAAATCCTTACCGTGACGGTTCCTATTCCTATTACATTAATGAACTGGTGCGCAACGACGATCCGAAAGGAGTGGGGCCATTTATAATGGCTTCGCTCGAATTCTATACTAATTAATTTATTAATCCAATACTTAACTTAACAATTATCTATGATGAAAATGAAGCAAAGTTTTCTTGTAAAGGTTTGCCTGTTATCACTGCTAGTAATTTTGACGGGCGCACAGCTTTTTGCCCAAAAAGTAACCGGCGTGGTGGTTGATGATTCAAACACTCCATTACCAGGCGTAACTGTTGTTGTGAAAGGAACTACAAATGGTACAATTACCGATGCTGAGGGTCGGTTTTCCATTGTTCCGGGTGATCCGAAAAATGATATTCTATCATTTTCCTTTGTTGGTTTGGAAACGAAAGAAATCAAAATCAACGGAGAGAAAGTAATTAATGTACAGCTAAAAAGCAGTATTCTTGAAGTTGAAGAGGTCGTTGCCATCGGTTACGGTGTCGTCAAAAAAAGAGATTTGACAGGATCCGTATCTTCCGTTAAATCGGATGATGTTTCTAAAGCGACTTCGAGTAATGCCATGCAAGCCATGCAGGCTAGGGTACCTGGTCTCGACATTCAGCAGTCAGATGGTCAGGCAGGGGCTGCTCTCAAAATGACGCTACGTGGACATCGTTCCTTGACTGATGAAGCTAACAACCCATTGATTTTAGTTGATGGGGTGGAATATGGTTCAACGCTTGACATCAATCCATCCGACATCGAATCGATGGACATATTGAAAGATGTCTCTTCAACAGCTATTTATGGTACCAGAGGTGCGAATGGTGTTATCCTTATCACCACCAAACACGGTAAAGCTGGGAAAACAAAAGTTAGCTTCAGCGCTTATTTATCTTCGAATTCTCCTACCAATGTTCCGCAAGTGATGTATGGCGATAAGGAAGTTCAGCGTTTGACTGACAAAGCAAATTACCAAGCCGATGCAGTTACCGGTAATTACGGTACCAGCAACTTGACCACAGAACAGGTATTAACCGAAAGTCTGGCCGATTTTACTGAAATCGGAATTTATCAGGATAAATCATACACCAATTGGCTAGATCTGATTCTTCAGAATGGGTTGACCCAAAATTATGAGGTTTCTGTTGCAGGTGGAAATGATAAAACAACTTTCAACTTTTCATTAGGTAAAATGTACGATGAAGGATTGATGAAAGATGATAAGATGGATCGCTACAATGTAAAAGTCAACCTGGATTCAAAAATCAGCAATATCTTCAAAGTAGGAACCAACATGCTGTTCACATACAAAAATCATGATGCCCGCAACTCAAGTGTATTTGGCCAGGCTATGAAAATGACAACCATTTCTCATGCTTATACGGCTGAAGGTGTGCTGATTCCTAATCCTAATCCACGGTATGCTGCACACTGTAACCCATTGCTCGACGAGGTTGATGGTGCATACAAAAACAATGCAGAATCAACTCGTTTCTTTGGTAATGCCTACATGGAGATCACTCCAATGAAGAATCTGACATTTAAAACGATGTTTGCTCTTGACCGCTCAAATATTCGTACTGGTATTTACCAGGACTATCAAAGTGTTGCCCGTTTCCAATCTCCAACTACAAGTTATATTTCTTCAGAATATGAAAACAAAACAGGTTATACCTGGGATAACACATTGAACTATACCACTAAATTCGGCAGTACGAAACACGAACTTACCGGATTGTTGGGGCAAAGTATGAAACAGGATTTATACGAAGAAAATATCACTCAGGGAGAGGCAGGCAAGGAACACTACTACACCAGTTTATTTTATGATTTATCAAAAATTACGACTGAAACATCGACCAGCAAATATGTAAAATCTTCAATGATGTCGTACTTTGGCCGTTTGAACTATAAATATGACGAGAAGTATTTGTTGACGGCATCGCTTCGTTCCGATGGTTCTTCTGTTTTAGCAAAAGGTCATAAATGGGGATATTTCCCATCGACCGCTATAGCCTGGAGGGCCAGCGAAGAATCATTCCTGAAAAGTACTTCTTGGCTTAATAACCTGAAGGCGCGGGCATCATGGGGTATAAGCGGTAATGCGATTGTTGATCCTTACAGCACATTGACCACATTAAGTAACTCTTCGGTTTATTATTATTTGGGTGCCACTAACATTTCAGGTAATATTCCAAGCGTTATGGGAAATACTGACTTGACCTGGGAAAAAACCGCTTCGCTTGATTTTGGTTTCGACTTTGGTATTTTAAATAACCGTATTTCTGGTAGTGTCGATTATTATATTAGTCATACCAGCGATTTGCTATACCGCAAGAGCGCTCCTGCGTCTTCGGTGTATCCAAGTGTTTTGGCTAACATTGGCAAAACAAAAGGTCATGGACTTGAAGTTGCGTTGAATACGCTGGTTGCAAAGACGAAAAACTTCTCCTGGGATGTCAACTGGACCTATTCAACCTCTACCGATGAAATTACTGAATTGTCGGATGGTGTAACAAGAAATATCAGTGGTACAACTGGCCAGATAGTCGGTGAACCTGTTTTAATATACTATGACTATGAATCTGATGGTTGCTGGGGTGTTGGTGAATATGCAACTTACAAAGCTGATTGGGCAACCCGTCATCCTGGCGGAACAATAGCTTATGCTTCTGCTTATGGCGCTCCCGGTACAATTAAAATTGTTGACCGTAATGATGATGGTAACCTGACTGATGATGACAAAAAGGTTTATAACCGTTCGCCTAAACACATCTTCGGAATGAACAATTCTTTTACCTATAAGGATTTCTCTTTATCAGTATTATTATATGCCCGTTTAGGCGGTTATATTGCTTACGACATGAACACTCAGTTGAACTATGAGTCTGCAAACTGGGGCGATCTGGATTATTGGACACCGACTAATCTGAATGCTAAATTCCCTAGTCCGGGAGCAGCCAGCACCACGTTCGCAAGCTACGGTTCTGCATTGAAGTACGAAAAGGCTGATTTCTTCAAAATCAAGGACATTACCCTCGCTTACAACTTGCCAAAAAATTTGTTGTCTAGGGCAAGTATCGAAAGACTTAAGGTGTATGGCTCATTGAAGAATTTCTTCACATTCAGTGGTATTGACAATTACGACCCGGAACGTGGTGGCTCCATCTCTTTCCCTTTGTCAAAGCAAGTTGTTGTTGGTGTTAACATTGAATTCTAATTTTTAAATTATACTATACGATGAAAAATAATTTATATATCATATTAGCAGCTATGGCGCTTATAATGGGTACTCCATCTTGTACCGATTACCTTGATGAAGATAATAAAGCTGGCGCCACAGCCGATCTTGCCTATTCTACTGTATCAGGTATTCAAGGGTTGGTATCTTCATGCTATAGTTTCAGCCGTGCCTGGTATGGCAAGGAAGCTGGACTTGGTCTGTCAGAAATGGGTACAGACTTGTTCTATTACGGTTATGACAACAAACAGAAGTCATTAAACTCATACAATATATCTTCCGTAAGTTTAGATGGCAATGAAAGCGACAATGCCTGTCTGGATCAATACTGGGAAGCTTTTTATTGTGCCGTTGATGTTTGTAACACTGCACTAAAGTATGTACCGCTGAATACTTTAATTGGTGAGAAAGTTCAGAATCAGTATATGGGTGAAGCTTATTTCATGCGTGCTTTTTACTATTTACACATGGTCAACATTTGGGGGGCTATTCCTTACAACTCTGAACCTCCGACAACGATTGTTACCGATCCGACCCGTGTTCCTGAAGAAGTAGTTTATGGTAACATCCTGTCAGACCTTGATAAATCCATCGCTGCTTTTCAGACGGCTAATTACATGATCAAAACCGATGGCCGTGCCAACTATTGGGCTTCCCGTGCTTTAAAAGCCCGCACCTTGCTATATGCTGCATCCTGGTTAGGAAAAAACAGCATAACTTCAAATTCTGACTATTCAGGGAAAGACTTATACGCATTGGCAAAGGCCGAAGCTGAAGCTGTTATTGGCAGTGGAGTTGCTTCATTCTACGATAATTATGCTGATACATGGTCGATGAATAACGAAGATGTTACAAAAAATAAGGAAGCCATCTGGGGTGTAACTTATTCTTCTGATATCTCAACAAATGTAAACTGTATTCCTTATCGTTACCGGACGGAAGCATCTGGTAAGCAAATGTCGTACAATGGGTTAATTACCCGTACTGGTTATACCCGTGGCGGTAGCGCCATGCTGCTGATGTTTGTTTCGATGTGGAATAACGGAGCCACCGACCTTGGTGGTAACGGGAAGGAAACTTTTGTACGTGTACTGGGGGCAACAACTTCTACCATAACAAATATCAAAACCGGTGCTGTTGTTGATGTAGCTGCAACCTATTCACCTTATGGCCGTGGTTTTACCCGATACCTGCCATCGGTTTACTTGTGGAAACTGCTCGACAAATACCGTGCTACCGACCAACGTACAAATGCTACCTTGCTCGAAGCTTACACTATTGCTCCCGGATTGGAGAAAAGCTCAAAACTTTATCCGAATATACAGGATACAGCGATCTATTATTGTCCTTTGGATGGCAATTCAACTGCAGGAAAAGCGAAACAAGCCTGGGCTAAAGGCCGTTACCGTATTCAATTCCTGAACAATGGCGATATTCCTGTTTTCACATCTTCAGATCCTGCAACCGCTCTGCCAACCGAAGCAGCCAAAGCCAAATCGGATGTATATGGGGATGCACGTTACAACTCGTACAAAATTTCGGGTTGGTGTTCGTATCCGGGAATTAAGAAGTTCCTCGATAATGTTTATAATTCAACTTATCCAACCAACGACATTTCGTATCGCGATGCTATTGTAATGCGCTTGGCTGAGATGTATTTAATTAAAGCTGAAGCTGAATTAGGTACAGGAAATAGCAGTAACGCACTTGCCACGTTGAATGAATTGCGTGCCAAAAGGGCTATTACCGGAAAAGACAATTCATTGTCGGGAACAGTTGATATCAACACAATTCTTGACGAGCGTGCCATTGAACTTTGTGGTGAGCAACAACGCTGGTTCGACCTGAAACGTACCAAGACCCTTGTTAGCCGTGTAAAAGCTTACAATGCACAAGGTGCTGCAAACATTAAGGACATTCACTATTACCGTCCTATTCCACAGGCTCAGTTAGATGCTGTTACTAATTTAAGCACAATTGTTGGTACTGGTTTCTGGCAAAATGCTGGTTACTAATATTTAAAAATTATTCAATTTATAGGGCCTGTCAGGATTCAAACCCCTGACAGGCTTGTTTTAACCCCAACCTGTTTTAAACTACCTCTTTTAATTCTTCAACGATGCTAAACCTTATTGGCAAAGTTTTTTTTGTGTTATGCTTATTGTTGTCAAATCATTTGATAGCAGCTGAGAAGTACGATTTTGTGGTTGCGCAGGATGGCAGTGGAGACTTCATTTCCATTCAGAAAGCCATCGATGCCTGCAAGGCATTTCCGGATAAACGGATTATCATTTTCGTAAAAAACGGAACCTATAAAGAAAAGCTGGTTGTTCCATCGTGCAACAGCCTGTTATCGATTGTCGGCGAGAGTGTTGAAAAGACAATCATAACCTACGATGACTATTTTGACAAAATCAACCGGGGTCGAAATAGTACTTTTTATACTTACACTTTGAAGGTTGAAGCCAACGATTTTAGGCTCGAAAATATAACGGTCGAAAATTCGGCTGGACCTGTCGGACAAGCAGTTGCACTACATGTTGAGGGCGATTACTGTGTGTTTGTGAATTGCCACTTTCTGGGAAATCAGGATACTGTTTATGCCGCCGGAAGGTTTAGCCGCCAGTATTTCAGGAACTGTTACATCGAAGGAACTACCGATTTTATTTTTGGCGAAGCAACTGCTCTGTTTGAAGCGTGTGTCATCCACTGCAAGGCTGATTCGTACATCACTGCCGCCAGCACTTCAGAAGGAAAGCCTTTCGGATTTGTTTTTCAGAACTGCAAAATTACTGCTGCTGAAGGCGTTAAAAAAATTTACCTCGGACGGCCATGGCGTATTTATGCCAAAACAGCCTATCTGAACTGCGAAATGGGCGCATTTATCTGTCCCGAAGGATGGAGCAACTGGTCGAAACCGGAAAGCGAAAAACTAGCAGTATACGCCGAATACAATAATTCAGGGGCAGGCGCTTCAATCAACGAGCGCGTTTCCTTGTCTGTCAGACTTTCGGCGAAGGATGCTGAAGGATACACCAAAGAAAATATTTTCACTTCTTTCGGTTGGGAAGTACCTTCCGAGGAAAAATGGTACGATTTCGATTTACAAACTGAAAAGCCATTGAAATGAAACGAATCTTCTACCCGATAATTTTCACTTTTTGTCTGATCGTAACCAATCCGACATTCGCTCAAAATCAACTTTCGAAAGTTTGGGTAGCCGACAAGGGTGACGGAACCTATACCAATCCGATTTTATATGCCGATTATTCCGATCCGGATGCCATTCGGGTGGGCGACGATTATTTCATGGTTGCTTCGTCGTTTAACTGTGTCCCCGGTTTGCCCATCTTGCATTCGCGCGATTTGGTCAATTGGAAACTGATTGGACATGCACTCCCCAAACTACCACCTTTTGAGGTGTTCGACAAGGTTCAGCATGGCGGGGGCATTTGGGCTCCTTGTATTCGCTACCATAAAAACGAATTTTACATCTATTATCCCGATCCTGATTTTGGTATTTACCGCGTTAAAGCCAAAAATCCGGCAGGGCCATGGTCCGAACCTTTGCTGGTTCAGTCTGGAAAAGGATTGATCGATCCTTCACCGTTTTGGGACGAGGACGGAAAAGCTTTCCTGGTTTATGCCCTAGCCGGAAGTCGGGCCGGTGTGAAAAGTGTAATTCTAATAAACCGTATGAATTCCGACGGAACTAAATTGATTGGGAACAGTGTAATGCTGCTCGATGGCCATAAAAACCATCCTACAATCGAAGGACCTAAAATTTATAAACGCAAAGGTTATTATTACATTTTTGCTCCGGCTGGCGGCGTTCCTAACGGCTGGCAGTTAGTACTTCGTTCAAAAAATATTTTTGGTCCATATCAACTTAAAATTGTGATGGCTCAGGGTAAAACGGATATAAACGGGCCGCACCAGGGTGCTTGGGTCGATACCAAAACCGGCGAAGACTGGTTCCTGAATTTTCAGGATTTGGGTCCTTATGGTAGGGTAGTGCATCTGAATCCGATGAGGTGGATCAACGATTGGCCGGTAATTGGGATTGATGCGGATGGCGATGGAACTGGTGAACCGGTCAGAACCTTTAAAAAACCGAATGTCGGCAAAACCTATCCGATAACTACTCCTCCTGAAAGTGATGAGTTCAATACCAGCGAGCTGGGTTTGCAGTGGCAATGGCACGCCAATTATCAAACTTTCTGGGGCTATCCCTCCGGAAACCTGGGTTTTTTCAGGTTAAATTGTATTCCGCGGCCAACTGAAGCTGTTAATTTATGGAATGTTTCCAATTTGTTGTTGCAAAAATTTCCGGCTCCTGAGTTTACTGCTACAGCCAAACTGACGTTCGATGCCAGGTTCGACGGCGAAGAAGTTGGGCTGGTGGTAATGGGAATGGATTACGGTACCCTTTCGATAAAAAGAAACAATGCCAGGCTGGAAGTTCAGACTGCATTTTGCAAACAGGCTGATAAGGCTGGTAAAGAAGAAATTACAGAAACAAAACCGATTGATTCATCTACCGTTTATTTCCGGGCTGAGGTGCGAACTGGAGCCGAATGTAGTTTTAGTTACAGCACCGATGGAGCAGTATTTACGACGATCGGAAATAATTTTAAAGCTCGTGAGGGGAAATGGATTGGCGCCAAATTGGGCTTTTTTGCCTTGCGCAACGGAATAATCAACGATGCCGGATCAGCCGATATCGATTGGTTCCGGATCAGCCTCCCCTGACCCCTCCAAAAGAGGGGAAGAAGAAATCCGCGCGAAAGACAGACATGCGAAATTTCAAGAAACTCTGTATTTCTTCGGTGGTAAAATTTTAGAAAAAACTAAAAATGTTGATACGAATTCAAAAATATTGGGTGCATATTATTGGATTACTTGCACTTTTCCTGATTTCATCAGCGGGCTTTGCTGTTGAACCCGATATTGTGGTTGCTGCCGACGGTTCCGGCGATTTTCGCACGGTTCAGGAGGCAATCAATGCTGTGCCCGATTTCAGGAAGAATGAAACCCTGATTTATATAAAGAATGGTACCTATAAAGAAAAACTGGTTCTGGCAGGCAGCAAAACGAATGTGGTTTTTATCGGTGAAGACCGCGATAAGACCATTTTAACTTACGATGATTTTGCCTCTAAAAAGAACCGTTTTGGTGAAGAAAAGGGAACCACCGGCGCTACTTCGTTTTACGTGTTTGGCGATGGTTTTCGTGCCGAAAATATCACTTTCGAAAATTCTTCAGGACCGGTTGGTCAGGCTGTGGCGGTTCGCATTGATGGCGATCAGGTGGCTTTTATCAACTGCCGGTTCTCTGGAAATCAAGATACGCTTTATCCGCATGGCGAAAAAAGTCATCAGTATTACCGCGATTGCATCATCGAAGGAACTGTCGATTTTATTTTTGGCTGGTCAACCGTTGTATTCGACCGTTGCACGCTTATTTGCAAAGATCATGGGTTCGTTACCGCACCATCAACCAACGAAGGCACTGCTTTTGGTTTTGTTTTTCTCGACTGCAAAGTTAGCGGAACTGCCCAGGAAGGTTCATTTTATCTGGGACGTCCCTGGAGACCTTTTGCGAAATCAGCATTTTTGCGGTGCGAACTGGGCAACCTGATTAAACCTGAAGGCTGGCACAACTGGGATAAGCCGGATGCTGAAAAAACAAGTTTCTTTGCTGAGTATCAGAATACAGGTTCCGGTGCTTCCGTAGATAAAAGGATAAGCTGGTCGCACCAGTTAACCAGCGAAGAAGCATCGGCTTATACTCCTGAAAATATTTTGGGCGAATGGGTGAGGAAATATAAGTGATAAGTATTCAGTTGCAGTTGACAGAGGTCATTAATTGTCAATTGTTTCACGTCATTTGTGGTCATTTTTTGTAGTGGTTCTGACAAATTAATGACAACAAATGACAATGAGTGAATCAATGACCATAAATGACAATGAATTACAACAAATGACTCATATAGTAAACAATTATAAATACAAACGATATGGAACTTCGTAAATCAACGTTCACACTACTTTCGGTAGTTATTCTTTCTGCCTGTGCTGTTTGTCAGCCTGTTGCTAAAAGCGGGCAGGCTGACAACTTGTATAAAGGCATCGAATTCAAGATGCCTCGTGTTATGGAACCGGTTATACCAGCCAATTCGGTTTCGATTACCGATTTTGGGGCAAAAAGTGGTGGACAGGATCTTTGTACGCAAGCTTTTTCAGATGCCATCGATGCTGTTTCAAAAAAAGGTGGTGGTCGGGTCGTTGTTCCGCGCGGAACATGGTTTACCGGTCCAATTACCTTGAAAAGTAACATCGAACTGTTTACAGAAGCCGGTGCATTGGTGATTTTCAGTACCGATAAAGATTTATATCCCTTGGTTGAAACCAATTTTGAAGGTTTTAATACATATCGTTGCATGTCGCCGATCAATGGCCGTAATCTGGAAAATGTGGCCTTAACAGGGCAAGGTGTTTTTGATGGTTCGGGTGAGGCCTGGAGGGCTGTAAAAAAGGAAAAACTGACCGAATCGCAATGGAAGAAACTGGTGGCTTCGGGTGGTTTGGTTAGCGAAAATGGCAAAACATGGTATCCTTCGCAGCAATTTATAAACGGCGAAAAAGTGGCTGAAATGAATGTGCCGCGCAGCTTGAAAACGAAAGCTGAGTTTGAACAGATCCGTGATTTTCTTCGTCCGGTGATGGTCAGTTTAATCTCATGCAAAAAGGTTTTGATCGATGGCCCGACGTTTCAGAATTCTCCGGCATGGTGCCTTCACCCGCTGATGTGCGAAGATTTCACCCTTCGGAATGCCACCATTCGTAATCCATGGTATTCGCAGAATGGCGATGGAATTGATATCGAATCGTGCAAAAACAGCATCATCCACGACTCTAATTTCGATGTGGGCGACGATGCCATCTGCATCAAATCGGGTAAAGACAAGGAAGGTCGCGATCTGGGAATACCCAATGAAAATCTGATTGTGAAGAATTGCATCGTGTATCACGGACATGGTGGCGTTACCGTTGGCAGCGAAATGTCGGGCGGCGTTCGCAACCTCCATGTTTCGAATTGTACTTTCCTCGGAACCGACGTTGGGTTGCGGTTTAAAAGCAACCGGGGCAGGGGCGGAGTGGTCGAAAATATCTACATTTCGAACGTTGAAATGTTGAATATTCCAACTCAGGCAATTTCGTTTAACCTTTATTACAGCGGAAGATCGGCTTCTGAAGATTTGGAAGCCGGGAGCGATGGTTCGGTCGAAAAACTGTTGCCGGTTACCGAAGAAACGCCTCAGTTTAAAAATATTTTCATCCGGAATGTGAATTGCAAAGGAGCTTTGATGGGAATTTTACTTCAAGGGTTGCCCGAAATGAACCTTGAAAATGTGGAGCTCGAAAATATTCGGATGGAAGCCGATTATGGCATGGTTTGCAGCGATGCAAAAAATGTGAAAGTTAAAAACCTGATTCTGAAAACAAATAAAACTCCGGTGATTGATCTGAATAACAGCGCTGATGTATTTTTTGACGGTTTGGTTTCTTCTGAAAAAGAATCTGCAATCCTAAAGGTTTCAGGTGTGCGAACCGGAAAAACCATTTTCAGGAATGTGGGTATTACGAATCCTGAAAAACAGTTGGTTATCGGAAAAGAAGTAACCCAAAATGCAGTTCAACTGGTGAAATAAGGAATAGAAAAGGAAAATTGTCATTAGTCATTCGGAAAATCGTTTTTATAACTTTCCAAATGACTAATGATTTTTTCATTTTTACTTACAGCTTTAGCTTATAGGCGCTAACTTTATTGTCATTGAAGGTTGGAACCAAAAGCAGTTTCTGATCCGGAATGTAACCCAAATCGGCTGCATTTATTTTCAATTCGGTGGTGTTCAACAGAGGCTCAATCCCTTTACCAGGTTCGATGAGCTGCACTTTTCCGCCAAAATCGGAGGTGATAAATTTGTTCTTTTCAACCATCAGGAGACCATCAATATAACCAACATTTTTAACCAGAATCGTGATCGCTTTTGTCTTCTGATCAACAGTTATCAGATTGCCTTTCGAGCCTAAATACAGCAGATTATTGTCAGCCAGGATGCCATTCATGGCACCGAGCTGATCGCTTTCCAGAAAAACTTCCAGCGAATCTTTACCAACCTTGAAAATGCAGTTTCCATCTGAATCAGAAATAAATACACGTCCATCGGAAGTTACGGCTGCATCGTTGAGCGATTTCGATTTGCGGTTGCTATATGTTTTCTCAATTTTCCCTGTTTTTAGGTTAACCTCAACAACTCGGTCAATATCGGTAACATATAAATATTTTTGGGTGCAGGCAATCCCTTTTGGGGCGTTTAACCCTTTCACCCATTCTTTTTCAATGAATTCGCCTTTTACGTTGAGCTTCGAAATATAGCCAATGCCGTCTTTAACATTGTGCTTACCCACAATATTCGACACATAAACGGATTTATCTGTCGGATTGTAACACGATGATTCGGGCACATTTAAGCCTTCGGGAGTTGTCCATACTTTTTCGAGCTTCGGGCTAACAAAAGCATTTTGTGCAAAAACAGAAAAACCGATCAGGAAAAATGTACCTGTCAGTAAAATTGTTGAATGTCTTTTCATAAATAGTTGTTTAGTTGTTTGTCAAGTAGAGTTTTTGAAGTCGGTGTGTTTTTTTGAAATTATTGTATGTTATTCTTCAAAAATACAATACTTTAGCAATTCAGCAGGTTGAATACGAATTAAAAACGGATGTGTTATGAGATTTTGTTTATTATTTCTGACAGCTTTTCTATTGGGAAACAACGGTGTTGTTATAGCGCAACCGGTTTCCAAAAACGATTCTTCCGAAAATCGCATCACGGTTTTTACCATTGGCGATTCGACCATGGCCAATAAAAAAGCGGAAGTTGCTCCCGAAACCGGCTGGTGCCAGGCTTTCCCCGCTTTTGTCGATCAAACGGTTGAAATAAAAAATCGGGCTGTGAATGGCCGAAGCACTAAAAATTTTATTTCCGAAGGTCGCTGGAAGGCTGTTCTGGACTCATTAAAACCGGGCAATTATGTGTTTATCCAGTTTGGACACAACGATGAGAAAATTCAGGATACAACGCGGTACACCGAACCTTTTACAAGTTATCGTAAGAATTTGGAACGTTTTGTACGCGAGACCCGCGAAAGAGGAGCCACACCGATTTTATTTACGCCAATTGCTCGCCGGAAATTCGAAAATGGCTTTTTAACCGATACTCATGGAAAATATCCGTTGGTTGTCAGGCAAGTGGCAACTGAAATGAATGTTCCATTGGTTGATTTGCAATTGCTCACAGCCGGGGCGGTTACAGCGCTTGGCGACGAAGCCTCCAAAAAAATCTATCTCTGGTCATCCCCAACCGATAAATTTCTGAAAGAACGAAAAGACGACACTCACCTGAATGTTGATGGCGCCAACCTGGTGGCTAAACTTGCTGCCCAGCAATTGATTTTGCTGGATAATTTGCTGGCTAAACACATTCGGATAGCGAATTGACGTCAATTAAATTGTAAATTGAAGTAGAAGAAAAGGAGAATATTGAAAGTTAAATAACCACAAAAAGTGTAGAATGACTTTAGACCCTGAATTTAAAAAAGCGTTGCAATTACTGCCAGACGTTGAAAAAGACAAGCTAATTTTAAGACTGCTAAAGCATGATTTGAATCTTGCCAATAAACTACGTTTTGAACTAGTTGATATCGATTCGGCGGAAGATAAAAGAGAACAGCTCAAAAACAGAATGATCAAACGTATTGAATTGGCTACCGAACGCTATTATTCACCCGGTATTTTATTAATGGATATTCGGGAAATAAGTGGCGAAATAAACGAGCATGTTTCCATTACTAAAGACAAGTTCGGCGAAATAAGTCTGAATTGCATCATGTTGAGTAAACTGTTGGAACTAAACAATGAGCGCCTTGGAGTCGAAACATATTCCAAAGCATATACTTTATATATTTACATTGTAGCTCGAATTTTTAAAATTTTAATGTTGATACAAAAGCAACATGAAGACCTGCACATAGAATTTCAAGAAAATATTGAAACGATAGGGGAATTGATAGGCAACAATCAAAATTTAACGAAAATAGGCATTCGCAATGGCTTAGATGTTAACTGGCTCATTCAGTTCGAAATACCGAAAAATATTGCTGATATTTATAAAACATTGCGTGAGAGTGGACTATTGAAATAGAAAGGCAATTAGGCAAACCCAATTAAATCAAAGAACATATCATCGCCTAACAACTTAAAACCCAACTCCGCGCGGATCCGAACGATTTATTTGCATTTTGGAGACGATCAAGTTTAAAATCTTCGCGAATTTGAATTATCAGCATTGATAAGCCTTATTACTGGTTAAAAATCGGAAAAATAAAGCCAAACGGACATATATTTCTGTTTTATCCAGATTTTTGACGTCAACATATTTCAATTGGCGTTCAAATGGTTTTTTTACCGGAATTGAAACTTTGCGAGGAATAAAAAAAAGGCGTTTTGTTGCCAAAATAAAAATGTTAGGCTCAAAAAATCGTTTTTTACCGGAATTGAAATTTATTTTTCAAAAAAAAGACAAAAAAAAGCGCCTCGCGAAATTTCGCGGGGCGCTTTTGTAGTTTTTTTACCGGAATTGAAACTTTTAGCTTGAAAATTTACAATTTCTTTTCAATTCATTACAAATGATTCTCCAATCGGATGAGTTAGATTCAATCTTTCGGAATGTCAATAAACAAAAATCGGATTTAACTGGCCGGATCAGTAGCATTTGCTTGATCATCTGATTTTTGATTGGCATGAATAACAGGGAACAGCCGGTCGCTAAAATGCTTGCCGAATTTTGAATTTGCTGCGTATATATTTTGCTCGTACTGCCGGGTTAAGTTCGACTTTGCAATAGACACCAATGTTTCGGCTGTTTTTTCGTCGTCAATAGCCGTGTGAAGTTCGGCAATCGCCGTTTTGCATTCATCAACGGCTGTTTGCAAGGGTGGAATGAAGGTTGCCAACAAATGGCCTTCGCCCAAGCTTTGAATGCCAATAATAATTTGATTAACCAGGGTGGGTTCCGATTCGGTCGGTGCATAAATAACATTACTGATTCCATTGGGAAACAACAAAGCGTTTGTATTCATACCCGGGTTATCACGATCGAATTTTTTACTGGCTTCCATCACATCACGAACTTTATCGTCGAGGAGAGTATCCCTCAGAGTAACTATGTCGCGTTTGTTTTGGCATTCTTCGGTGGCAAGTTTCGAGGCGGCTACTTTTTTTGTCAATTCGTTGTAGGAAGGTTCAATCGCGGTTGCAAGTTCTTCGGCGCCCTTTACTTGTCGTGCAAGGCGAATGTGCCGTTTTGTTGCATTTAAGTGGACATTTATTGAATGTCGTTCATAAAGAAATTGTGCCATAATAAATTTATTTTGTTCGTTAGAGATTTTAGAATGAAACACAGGTGGAATAATTACATAAGTAAATTTCGTAACTAATTTACTAAATATCATTCATTATTATATCATTAGAATGAATAATTTTATTGAAAACGACGGGAATATTACCAACATGAAGCTAAAACCCTTGAATTTATTGTGGTTTTCAAAATATTTTGAAAAGTAATTTAGAATTATTCAAAATAAAAACTCAATGACGTTTGTGTGGGCAATAAGTAAGAAAAGGAGGTCGTAAGTATTAATAAACACAATAATTACCACCACATCCTTACAATTTTCAGAATAACGAACTGACCAAAATTTTTTGTGAACTTATTTTACCTTGTTTATTCTTCATTTCAGCAATATAGGTACTGATTTGATGCCGCTCAAATCAATTTGGCCGGAACCCGTTTTTGATTCGGTTTGTTCTTTTCCGTCGATTGAAATTTTTTTTACTGAAACAATGTTTTCAGAATTAATATTCAGTTTTTGGTTTGCATGTATCGGATATATCTATTAGGCGAATCAACCGCTTTTGAACTGGTCGTTGGATGAATCAGCGCTTCGCGGAAACCTTTGATCCAGACTTTTTTTTCAATATCGTAAGCCTTAAAAATTACTCCAAAATCGAAATAACTCCAGCTAAAATTATGTGATTCGAAACTACGGGTAACATAATCGGTCCAAATCAGCCTGCTTGCCACATCAGCATAAATAATGGCGCCAAATTCACCAATGGTGATGGGTCTTTTATGCTGGGTTGCCCAGGTTTGTATTTTCAGCATATCGGTTTTTACCGTATTTTTTTGTTCCGATGTGGCCGTCCATGTTGTTCCCAGCCATTTGTCTGAACCCTCGGCCCAGTGCGCTCCCTGATGCGTAAAAGGGTAGGGCAGATAGTATCTGACACTCACAATCACGTTGATCTCACTTTTAGGAATGATAAGTTTACTGATCGATTCGTGGTATCCATAATCAGGAACATCAATGATCAGGGTTCTGTCAGTATCAATTTTTCGAATGGTTTCAAGGACGGGTGGCATCAGCAGGTTCCACTTATCAGCAGTCATATTGCTGTGCGGCTCGTTAAGTACTTCAAAAAAAAGTTTTTCGGGACTAATGTTTTTATAATGAGTGCTCAGCTGTTCCCATATTGCAGCAAACATATTTTTATAATTTTCGTTATCCGGATTGTCGTAAAAATCGTTGAAATGGTGAATTGTGATTATTACAGCAAGCCCCCGGCTGGTACACCAGTTAATAACGGTATCTACTCGTTTCAAAAAAACAGCATCAATTGTATATGGCGTGGTATAACTGGTGTGTGCCGACCAACAAATCGGAAGTCGTACCGAGTTAAACCCTGCATCTTTTACTTCCTGAATGTACGATTCTTTAATCGTAAGTCCCCATTCTCCTTCCGTGGGCGCTTCAAGGGCATTGCCAAAATTTATACCTCTACCCAGTATTGCATTTCGCCTGAATGCGATCAGGCTGTCGGCATTATTTGTTGAAGAGGCTTTCAAACTGGTTGATTTACTGCTGAAAGCCTGAATAGAAATGATTAAGCCGGTAAGAAGAATAAACGTTTTCATGGTTGAAAATGAGAAAATAATTGCTTGATTTTCATTTAATAACTCCACTTTTTCGTCGCATCGAAATCGTTCTTCCTACACTGAATTGACGATAAATTTTAATACGACTCCAGATCAACGATAACAAGTGTAGTTCTACCAATCATAAGAACTGACTTAAAATTTATTTTTCTTATAGAACGTGTATCTTAAATTAAAGATTAGCGGGAATTCCTGAAATTGTTCCTTCCCAATCGGGTAATGTTTGGCAGGAGTATAAATTTCATATTCTTTCTGGCCATACTGATAACCCAGCTCAACGGCCAAGCCCCGGAGATGGATCCGTCGGTTGTATATTTCTTTTCCAACGATCAGCGCTGGAATTGGCAACCCGGTACTCTTATACGAAGTGAAAGCATTGACCCATTTCCATCTTCCCATAAATCCAATATAGAGTCGTTCGGTTTGGTCGTACTCAAAAGTATGAAGAATCTTAAAACCTGCTTCCAGATCGTTCGGCTTAAGATCGTCGATTTCGGTAGATATTCCGCCAAACACCTCAAATCCAGTGAATCTCGAAATCCACATCCGCACATTGGGCCTTAAACTCAATATCGAAACTTCACCGCCAACTCCAATCATCTTCTGGGCAAACGAACTTGTTCCGAAGAAAAGGAGAAGTATAAAAAGTAAAGAAGTGCGTTTCATCGTTGTATTATTTTGTGTTTTATGTTGAATATTTTGTGCTTCAGTTCCTTTTATCATCGAAAACATTGGGAAGAGCGATCTAAAACGATACCTTTCATCGCTAAATGAAAAGTGTTTTTACCATTTCTTCAAGGCATCCAGATTCCGTTGGTTGACAATATTTTTGGCTTCTGGAGTATATAAGAATTCAAGTTCATCGTTGAAATATTCCGAAATTTTTCCACGAACCATTTTCATAGTCGAGTTAAGTAAATGGTTTTGTTCTGTAAATGCTTCAGGCAGAATGGTAATGGTCGTTGGCAACCATCTTTCTGGAAATGAATCGGCGTATTTGCCTCCGGCTCTGTATTCATCAAATTCATGCTGAATGATTTTTAGAGCTTCAGCAAACGCTTTGTCGGTTCCCGTTTTCAGACCACGTTTTTCAACTTCGCGGTTAATTGCCGGCATGTTGGGCACAATCATTCCGACGGTATAAGCATTCTGGTTATTATACAGCATACATTGGTCGAAAAAGGGCGATTGATCGACCAGCGCTTCTTCAATGCCTTCGGGACTGAATTTTTCGCCGTCGCTGCCAATCAGCAGGCTCTTAAACCGTCCAAGAACATAGAGGAAGCCGTCATTGTCGATGTACCCCATGTCACCGGTAAACAACCAGCCATCTTTAACAGTTTCGGCGGATGCTTTGGGGTTGTTCCAGTAGCCTTTCATAACATTATCGCCCTTTACCACAATTTCGCCTTTTTCACCTTGCGGAAGTTCATTTCCATCCAAATCGCATATTTTCAGCTCCATGTGTTTCACAAATTTTCCCGAAGAACCGAATTTAATGGCATGGAGGGCATTCGACGAAATGACTGGCGAAGCTTCAGACAGGCCGTAGCCCTGGCACATGAGTATCCCAATGGCATAGAAAAACCGCTGAAGCTCGATGTCGAGCAAGGCACCTCCACCGATAAATAACTGGAGGTTTCCTCCGAATCCTTCGCGAATTTTTTTGAACAGGATTCGGTCGTAGAAGTTCAGTAATGGTTTATACATTACCCGTGTACCTTTGCCGCGATCCCATCCAAAACCGTTGTATTTATAGGCAATTTTCAATGCATGATTAAAGAGTTTTTCGATAATTGGCCCTTTTTGCCTAATGCCTGATTCAATGTTTTTCCTGAAGTTTTTTGCCAGCGCCGGAACGCTCATCATAACGTTTGGCTGTACCTCTTTAATGTTTTTGGGAATATTCTTCAGCGTTTCGATGGGTGTTTTCCCAACTTCGGACGATGCAATGCTTGCGCCGTTATACATGAAACAATACAAACAGCCGGTGTGTGCAAATGCATGATCCCATGGAAGTAGCGCCAGGGTTTTCCAGTCTTCGGTTATGTCCATCAGGGTGTTCGACTGAACTACATTTGCAGCATAATTTAATTGTGTCAGCATAATCCCTTTCGGATCAGCCGTAGTGCCTGAAGTATACGAGATATTGGCAACATCATCGGGCATCACGTTTTTGTAGATGGCTTCGAAATCTTCGCGGTTCGATTTTAAAAATTCTGTGCCAAGAGCAAGTATTTGATTGTAGGTAATGTCATTAGTTCCTGGGTTTTCCTTTTCATCGAGGTAAATCACTTTTTCCAAGTCCGGAAGTTCGTTCCTGATTTCTTCTACTTTTGAAGCATGGCCTTTTGAAACGATAATCATTTTACATCCCGAATGTGCCAGCCTGAATTTGAGTTCGTTGCCTGCATCAAGTTTTACCGAAAGCGGAACATTGATTCCACCAGCATACAGAATACCTAACTCCGAAATTATCCAGGCATTACGGCCTTCGGATATCAACCCTACACGATCACCTTTTTGAAGTCCAATTGCCAGTAATCCGGCTCCAAACCTGAATACCAAATCCTGGCATTGCCGGTAGGTTGTACCTTCATACTTTCCGTTTTGCTTTTCCCAGAGATAAATGTTGTTTGGAAATTTGGAAACACTGGTTTCAAAAAGTTCGACAATGGTTCTCATAGTGGTTTAAGTTGCAGTTCATTTGAATCCAAATGTACAAATTTTATTTCCCGGTATAAGCAAAAAAAAGGGCCGAAGCCCTTCTGTTTATTTTGTTCCAAATGTGTAAATCGTTTTTTCGTAGAATTTCTGTTTGGGAGCAAGTGTCACCGATGGAAACTCAGGTTTGTTTATTGAATCAGGATAATGCTGAGTTTCAAGCGCAACGCCCGAATATCTTCCGAATTTTTTCTCTCCGTCAATCGTTAACTCCGGAATCCAATAGCCAGTATAAAGCTGAATTCCTGGTTGAGTGGTGTACACATCCACGGTCCTTCCCGTCGTTCCTTCGCTAAGTTGTCCGGCGTGTACCAGTTTTCCTTCGGGATTGTCGAGTACAAAATTATCGTCGTAACCGGTTTCGAGATCAGCAATGTCTTTTTTTAATTTCTTTTTATGAAGGAAGTTGAGCGGAGTACCTTCTACCGGGAGGATTTTGCCGGTTGGAATCAGGTTAACACCTTCAGTATATGATTTTGCATTCAATTCGAGTTCGTGATCCAGAATTTGTTTTTTACCACCGGTCAGGTTAAAATAGGTATGGTTGGTAAGGTTCACAACGGTTGTCTGGTCTGTTACGGCTGTGTATTCAAGAATCAGTTCGTTGTTGTTCGTTAAGGTATAGGTGCAGGTAATGGTTGCATTGCCCGGATAACCTTCTTCCATGTCAGGGCTGAAATAGCTCATTTTTACACCTACCGTATCTCTGCCTTTAATTGCATCCGCTTTCCACAAACGACGGTCGAACCCAACAATTCCACCATGCAGATGGTTTGGGCCGTCATTCGTTGCCAGTGAGTACTTTTTACCTTCGACAGTAAATTTTCCATTAGCAATACGATTGCAGCAACGTCCGCAAATAACGCCGAAATAGGGATAACCTCCCAGATAATCAGCGCTCAGATAGGTCTCAAGCTTATCGAAACCACAAGCGATATTGTCCAATTCTCCATTTTTATCCGGAGTTACAATACTGGTAACTATTCCTCCGTAATTGGTAATTTTAACACTTACCTGATTGTCGTTAAGTAGAGTAAATAATTCAACTTCAGATTCTTCGTTTATTTTTCCGAAGAACGATTTTGTGATTTTCATGTTGTTATGTTTAAATTAATACATTGGTTCACTGTTACTTCTTTACGTTTTTCCCTTCCATCGAAGAGCATAGACAGGACTTCTTAAACAGGCGATCAAGATACAAAATTAATTTTTTCCATTCTTACTGGTAGGTACAGGTTGTATTATTTGTTCCGAATAAATGTTATTTTTGAAAACGCTAACCCGACACAAAACAAAACGAGTGAAGAATATACAGATTGATGATTCGTTAGGTGTTCCCAAATACCGCCAGATTATTAATTCAATCTACACGGCCATTTCAGCTGGCGAGTTGAAACTGGGCGATAAAATAGATTCACTGAACCAGATTTGTAGCGAATTTGAACTTTCGCGCGATACCGTGATGGTTGCTTTCAACGAGCTAAAGGCAAAAGGTATTATTAACTCTATTCCGGGTAAAGGCTACTATATTAATAGTACCGAAATCAATATCGATCAGAAAATATTTGTCCTTTTTGACGAACTCAACGCCTTTAAAGAAGATTTGTACACTTCATTCCTGAATAGTCTGGATACGAAATCAAGTGTGGATATTTACTTTCATCATTTTAATTATCAGGTTTTTAAGAATTTGATATCAGAAAGCGCCGGTAAATATACCTCGTATGTGATTATGCCTGCCACCTTTGATTATACAGCTGATGTAATCGGAAAACTTCCCAAAGATAAAATATACATTCTTGATCGTTTAAAGGACGATCTTTCGGATTTTCCGGTTGTTTATCAGGATTTTGAAAACGATGTTTACGATGCATTGAATACGAGCATTGATTTGCTCGCAAAATATGCTAAATTGATTATGATTTTCCCCGGAGGGAAAGAACCGGAAGGACGAATGCTCGGATTTGAGCGTTTTTGCACCGAGAAAGGTTTCAAATCTGAAATTATCCGAAACATTCTGAACAAGGAAATAAAAAAGGGGGAAGCCTACTTTGTTCCTTCAGACCGAAGCCTGGTGTATTTAGTAAAGATGGCTTCCGAAAAAAATCTTCAATTAGGTGTAGATATTGGGATCGTTTCGTTTAATGACACGGTCTTGAAAGAAGTTGTTGCAGGCGGGATTACAACCATTTCTACTGATTTTCAGTTGATGGGGCAAACACTTGCACGGATGATTCGGGAAAGGAGTATTGAAAAGATTCGAAACCATTCGTCATTAATCAGAAGAAATTCGCTATAACATGTTTCTAAACACAAATATATACTATTTACTGGTGGGTAAAATCAATATTTTTACCCACCAGTACCTACCAGTTTATGGAAGGATTGAATTTGTAGAAATAAAGCTGTGGTCATCAAGTAATGAGCAGTTGCAGTAGGCTGAAAATGCAGTTTCGGGTTACGAGTTTCGGGTTATGCAGCGCGAACCCATAAATTGTAACCCGCATCTCGCAACAAATTAACAACCAGAATACTAAAAAAATGAGTGATTTTAATATTGAAGAACATCCACATAAACGATTAAATCCATTAACAGGTGACTGGATTTTAGTATCGCCGCACAGGGCAAAAAGGCCGTGGCAGGGGCAGTTTGAAAAGACTGTTTCTGATGAACGACCGAGCTATGATCCGACTTGCTATTTATGTGCTGGAAATGAAAGGGCAGGAGGGAAGTTTAACCCGCAGTATAAAGGAACTTTTGTATTTACAAACGATTTTAGCGCGTTGTTAACCAATTCACCGGATGGAGTTATGGATGAAGGAAATCTTTTTCAGGCCAAAAGCGAAACCGGTATTTGTAAAGTGATTTGTTTCAGCGAAAATCACAGCATGACTATCCCGGAAATGGATGTTGAAGACATTCGAAAAGTAGTGGATGTTTGGTGTGAAGAATTTGCGGAATTGGCTAACAACGAGATGATTAAATATGTCCAGATATTCGAAAATAAAGGTGCAATTATGGGATGTTCAAATCCCCATCCGCACGGACAAATCTGGTCATCCTCATCCGTTCCAACCGAACCAGCCAAAGAATCGAAAACACAAAAAGAGTATTTTAAAAAGCATGGAACAACCCTTTTAGGCGATTACCTGAAGGCCGAATTAATGAAGAAAGATCGCATATTAGTTGAGAATGAGCATTTTGTTGCCCTTGTCCCTTTTTGGGCTGTCTGGCCATTCGAAACCATGATCATTAGTAAACGTCCTGTGCAGAATATCACCTTGTTAACTGATGCCGAGAAAACTTCTTTGGCCAACATTTATCAGAAACTGACCATAAAATACGATAACCTTTTTGAAGTTTCGTTTGCCTATTCTTCCGGTCTTCATCAGGCACCTACCGACGGAAAGGATTATCCGGAATGGCATTTGCATTTACACTTTTATCCGCCTCTGTTACGTTCGGCCTCTGTCAAGAAATTTATGGTTGGATACGAGATGCTGGCAACTCCACAACGCGATATTACAGCCGAACAAGCCGCCCAGCGTTTGCGTGAACTATCTGATATACATTATAAAAAACAAACCAATAAATAATTAAACTCAACACAAGTTATGTCAAAAATTAATGCTTTAATTGAAAAGATTGCCAATGGGAAAAATCCATTGTTTCATGAATTATACGGTGTAAATGAAGTTGTTCTGAAAGAACAGGCCGACCGTTACGCTTCTTTGATGAATGAATTCCAGATAGTATATGGAACGGATGATGTTTCATTATTCAGTTCGCCTGGTCGCACCGAAATTGGTGGTAATCATACCGACCACAACTACGGACGAGTATTAGCCGGCGCTGTAAACCTTGATAATATTGCGGTTGCGGCTAAAAATGGAACAAATATCATTCGTATTAAATCAGTTGGATATCCTGAATTTCAGGTTGATTTAAGCTCGCTGGAAATTGATTCCACCCAATTTTACACTTCGTCCTCGCTGGTGAAAGGAATTTGTGTCCGCATGAAGGAAAAAGGCTTTGCAATTGGCGGTTTTGATGCCTGCATCGATGGACGTGTTCCAAAAGGTTCCGGTCTAAGTTCTTCGGCTTCATTCGAAGTTTTAATTGGTGCTATCATTAACCATCTATTTAATGATGGTAAGATGAGCGCTGTTGAGAATGGAATCATTGGTCAGTGGTCTGAAAATAATTATTTTGGCAAACCTTGTGGTTTAATGGATCAAACTGCATGTTCCGTTGGTGGTTTAATTACCATCGATTTTGAAGACCCCTCGAAACCCCTCGTAAAAGAAGTTGATTTCGACTTTGTTAAAACCGGTTTTGCATTGGTAATTACCGATGTTGGTGGTGGACACGATGATGCTGCATCACAGGCTGAATATGCTTCACTGCCAACTGAAATGAAAGCGGTTGCAGCTGTTTTGGGCGCTAAAGTTCTGAGACAGGTAACTTTAGAACAAATTGTTGAGAAGATTCCTGAAATTCGTAAAGTCACCGGTGATCGGGCTATTCTTCGGGCATACCATTTTCAGGGCGACAACCAGCGTGTAGTTGATCAGGTGGCAGCTCTTGAAAACAACGATTTTCAGGCATTCCTAAAAATGGTGGTTGAGTCGGGGTACAGCTCATACATGTACAATCAAAATATTTTTGACGTAGTTCATAAAGACGAGCAAGTAGTTTCGCTGGCTTTGGCTCTGAGTGAAATGATTTTGAAAGGAAAAGGAGCATGGCGTGTTCATGGTGGTGGATTTGGTGGAACCATTCAGGCTTTTGTACCACAGGATTTGCTGGATAAATACGTTGAAACTCTTG
>Ga0302296_1000616_pt1 | contig 28860 bp, 25 predicted proteins | sample III_Fen_N3_1_FD_194546 | JGI IMG/M metagenome (GOLD analysis project Ga0302296, IMG submission 194546) | Peat permafrost microbial communities from Stordalen Mire near Abisko, Sweden - III_Fen_N3_1 | ecosystem: Environmental > Terrestrial > Soil > Wetlands > Permafrost | place: Sweden: Abisko...
CGAGATTGAACTAATGGCCGAAATCGGGATTATTATTCTGATGTTTACCATTGGACTTGAGTTTTCGCTCAACCATCTGATCAAAATCAGGAAAATCGTTTTTTTAGGTGGTTTTATTCAACTCTTATTTACAGCCGTTGCCATTACGATTGTGGCCCGTATGTATAACCTGAGTTGGGAAGCCTCCTGGTTTGTTGGCTTCCTGGTTGCATTGAGCAGTACCGCACTGGTATTGAAAATCCTTCAGGAGCGGGGAGAGTTGACATCCAATTATGGCCGGACAGTTGTAGGTGTTCTTATCTTTCAGGACATCATTTTAATTCCATTGATGTTGCTGACTCCAATCCTTGGGGGCAAAATTACCAACATCGGGTTCGAGTTGTTTATGCTGGCCATCAAATCAATTGGGATGATGGTTTTGGTCTTTGTTGGCAACCGTTGGGTAATGCCCAAAGTGCTGCATTTAATTGCTTTGACCAAAAACAAAGAGTTATTCCTGATGTGCATTTTACTGATTTGCCTGGCCGTGGCGCTCCTAACTTCCGAATTGGGCATGTCGCTCGCTTTTGGTGCTTTCCTGGGTGGTTTGATGATCTCACGCTCGGAATATAGTCAGGATGCCTTCAGTCACGTTATTCCTTTCAGAGATACCTTTACCAGCTTCTTTTTTGTCTCTATCGGTATGCTGCTCGACCTCAATTTCGTTTCCAGTCATATTTTCTTAATTCTCGGAACTGTATTACTGGTGATCCTTATCAAAACCATTGTAGCCGGGGGTACCGCCTTCATCCTCGGACATACTTTTCGTGGTACAATTGTAGTTGGTTTAGCTTTGGCTCAGATCGGCGAATTTTCGTTTATATTGGCCAAAACCGGTCAGGAATATCTTATTCTGACTGAATTTTATTACCAGCTTTTTTTGGCCGTTACCATTGTTTCCATGGCGGTTTCGCCATTCCTGATCATGATTGCCAAGCCAGCCGCGAATCTGATGCTGAAATTGCCCATTCCGCAACTCCTGATCAAAGGATTGTTCCCGCTTCAGGAGATTGATGTACCCGAAATGCAAAGCCACATTGTGTTGATTGGGAAAGATTCACGCTCGCTGAACCTTGCACGAATGGCCCGACACATGAAATTGCCTTATGTTTCCATCGTTTTCGATCCGGTAGAAGTGCGAAAACGACAGTTGAAAGGAGAATCGGTGATATACGGCGATGCGATGAACGAGCCAATTCTCCGCAAAGCACATGTTGAAACGGCTGAAATTGTGGTGATCAGTATTGGCGAAACCATTACCGCATTAGGAATTATAGAAAAGGTGAGGAGGTTGAACAATCATGCTTATATCATTGTCCGATCGAAGTATGTCACCAACATTAAAGATTTTTACCAGATGGGTGCCGATCAGGTTATTCCTGAAGAATTTGAGACCGCAATCGATCTTTTCGAGTTGGTCCTGAAAAAGCTATTAATTCCGAAAGATGAAATTGATGAAGCCATCTCGGGAATTCGGGATGACAACTATGGGATCTTCAGGGAAAAGGACGAGAACAATACCGTTACCCTCACCAACATGATTCCGGACATGGAAATTATTGCGCTAAAGGCTGGTAATTATGAGCTGTTTCCTGGTAATTCGCTTGAAAGTATTGATTTGCGCAAACTGCACGGCTTAACCGTTGTTGCGGTGAAGCGGAAGGACGAAATTTTGGAAAATCCGGGATCAGCATTCGTTTTTGAATCTGACGACATTGTATATGTGTTGGGCAAGCCAACTAAAATTGCTCAATTGCCCCATAAACTATTCCATTAAAAACAGAAAGCCGTTTCTGAATTGCTTCGGAAACGGCTTTTGTATGTTTGTTTTGGTTTTATTTCTTACGGATGTAAATCTGAATCGGAACTCCTGAAAAATTAAAATTCTCACGAATTTTGTTTTCAAGATAACGGCGGTAAGCTTCTTTCACATACTGCGGTAGATTAGCGAAGAAAGCAAAACTTGGCGTTTGGCTTGGCAGCTGAGTTACATATTTAATTTTGACAAACTTTCCTTTAATAGATGGTGGCGGATAAGATTCGATTGCTTTCAGCATGATTTCATTGAGTTCCGAGGTCTTTATCTTTTTACTTCGGTTTTCATATACTTCAACTGCAGTTTCCAAGGCTTTCAGGATACGTTGTTTCGATAAGGCCGAAATAAACATGATTGGAACATCAACAAAAGGTGCAATCCGTTCTTTAATCTGTTTTGTGAACTCGTTGGTGCTCGCATTGTCTTTTTCAATCAAATCCCATTTATTTACGAGGATAACCAACCCTTTTTTATTTCGGTCGATCAGGTGAAAAATGGAGACATCCTGCGCTTCCATGCCACGGGTCGCATCAATAATTAAAATACAAACATCAGAGTCTTCAATTGCACGGATGGAGCGCATCGTTGAGTAGAATTCAACATCTTCCTTTACTTTGGTACGTTTGCGCAATCCAGCAGTATCGATCAGATAAAAATCGTGTCCAAACTGATTGTATCGGGTGTGAATTGCATCTCGGGTAGTTCCGGCAATATCGGTTACCATATTGCGGTCAACGCCAATCAACGCGTTAATGAACGATGATTTACCAACATTTGGTCGTCCAATGATGGCAAAACGCGGGACATTTTCTTCTATTTGTTCAGGATCATCTTTTGGAAAAACTTCTACGATAGCATCAAGCAATTCACCTGTTCCACTTCCAGTCATCGACGAAATACAATACAATTCGCCTAATCCAAGCGAGTAAAACTCATGAGAATCAATGATCCTCTTGTTATTATCAACCTTGTTGACAGCAATAAAGACCTTTTTTGATGAACGGCGCAAAACAGCAGCCACTTCTTCGTCCATGTCGGTAATGCCATTTTCAACATCAACTACAAACAAAATCACATCTGCTTCTTCAATTGCCAGCATGACCTGTTTGCGGATTTCTCCCTCGAAAATATCTTCTGAATTAACGGCATACCCACCGGTGTCGATGATCGAAAAATCAATCCCGTTCCAAACTCCTTGTCCATACTGACGGTCGCGTGTTACTCCTGCTGATTCGTCAACGATGGCTTTTCTTGATTCGGTCATTCGATTGAAAAGGGTTGATTTCCCTACATTCGGCCGACCTACAATTGCAATAATATTACTCATTTATTTCTCTCTTTCTTTCCCGCGGAGCGGGATTCTCTTAATTAACTTTTTCTACAACTACAGACTGAAGGCTTTCCTTACTCCATATCGTACCCAAATCCGCCCAGTGCACGGTCTTTATCGCGCCAATCTTTATTTACTTTCACGAATAACTGAAGGAAAACTTTCTTCTGAAAGAATTCTTCCATGTCCAGTCGGGCTTCCATACCAACCCGTTTCAGTGCCTGCCCCTGGTGTCCTATGATGATTCCTTTCTGGCTTTCACGGGCAACGTGAATCACACACATCAGATTCAGTATTTTATCTTCTTCCTTGAATTGTTCCACCTCCACTTCTACTGAATAAGGAACTTCTTTGTCGTAAAAAAGTAGAATCTTTTCCCGGATAATTTCGCTAACAAAAAAGCGTTCATTGCGGTCGGTCATTTCATCTTTTGGAAAATAGGCCGGACCTTCAGGAAGCAATTCCAGAATGCGGTCGAATATAGGGGCGGTATTGAATTTTTCGGTTGCTGAAATGGCATACACATCGGCCAACGGAAGTTTTTCGCGCCAATAATTATACAACTCCATCACCTTTTCCTGAGTCGACAGGTCGATTTTGTTAATCAGCACAATTACAGCAGCTTCCGAGCTTTTAATGCGTTCAACATATTCTTCATTCTTTCCAGGCGATTCAACTACGTCGGTTACATACAGAATGATATCAGCATCAATCAATGCCGTGTTGACGAACTTCATCATAGTTTCCTGAAGTTTGTAATTCGGCTTCAGGATTCCGGGCGTGTCGGAATAAACAATCTGGAAATCTTCGCCATTCACGATTCCTTTGATGCGGTGACGGGTGGTTTGCATTTTCGAAGTAATGATCGATAAACGCTCGCCTACCAACACGTTCATGATGGTCGATTTCCCGACATTGGGGTTTCCGATGATGTTAACGAATCCGGATTTATGTGCCATTTATGTATGAATGAAGGTTTTAAAAATCTGCGCAAAGGTAATCAATTAAATCGTTTATTGGCAGAAGCCCTCAAAAGCCCAACGAATGAATTAACAAACCAATACGGTTTAAAAAACAAACTAGCGCAAAGCACGACAAAACAAAACCCCGCAGGGTTGCCTAGGAGGCTCTTCTGAAAAAGGGCAATTCGGAAATTTATTTTACCGCACAATCCCAGTGTTCTGCAATTTTCCCGTTTTCAACTCTAAACATATCAAACCAGGTAGTGGTGTATTTTTTTGTATTGTCCTTTGGGTCGGTCAATTCGCGGGCAAAACTAATAACAACAAGATCCTTTTCAGCGACAATAGATACAACCGACGTTTTGATTGTGTCGACAATTTCCTTAGGTTTAGAAAAGCGAGAAAAGAATTCAACCACAGCCTTTCGACCGGTAGCCGCCAGTGGGTTGTGCTGCATATAGTCTTCGGCAAGATACTTTTCGGCCAGTTCGAGGTGACCGCCTTCCAGAAATTCGCGCCACATATCGTAAACGAGTTTTTTATTTTTCGCCAGTGTTGCATTGTCGCTTTTGAGCAGTTCGCTTTGTGAGGCGAGCGGTTTGACGGGCAATTGCGCAAAGGATTTGATAGAAATTAACAGTAGGAAAAGCGCCCCGAATGTAAAAGATGTGTATTTCATAAGGAATAAATTTTGCGTTAAATGTAAAAACCTGAACGTTTTTGTTCGGATTATAAGATAACGTTTAGGGGAATGAAAAGTTGATTTCGGAAGAATATCGGAGAGGAGAAGGAATTTATAAAAACTTACTTCCTTTTTCCGCTCAATGATTAAGCGTTAACCAAAGATATCCAATATATTCAGTGACTATTTTTTTTATTTTCGTTTTTTAGTGAATAGATAAAGAGCTAATAGAGTGAATTATACCTTACTTTTCAAGTAGTATCTTCAAGTTGTTTAAGCCATTTTGTAGATCAGGAGCAAGCATTTTCTCCATGTTCATGGTCAGCATCATCAAGTTCATGGGGTATTTCATTTTACCTTGGAATCCCCATTTTACTGTAGTCGTAATTTTCGAAGGTGATTCAAAAGCCATATGTGCATGATTGGTTGCTTCAAAGGGTTTAATGAAATGAATCTCATAATCAATTCGTTCGCCTACATCAATTTTGACAATCTTTTGCTCACCCTTCCCAACTTTTGGATGTTCACTATCCCACGCCGAAACGAAACCGACGGTAGCATCTTCTCCCCTGAATTCGGTTTTCATAGAAGGGTCGGTTTTTGCCCAAACACTGAATTTATTCTGGTTTTTCAGATATTTCACATAGTCGAAAACTTCTTCTTTCGGTTTAGTGATAGTCACTTCACGCTCAATGTCATAATTGCCATTAATAAACAGAGCGATGATCAGAAGCAATGCAATGATGCTGACTAATGCTAGTCCAATAATTAAAAGTGTTGCCATAAGTTAAAATTTAGATGTCTAATTTATTTCTTGGTAAAGTTTGACTCATACAGATTTATCCACTTCGAAACTTCAATTCTTCGCACTAATTCTCCGATTAAATCATATGGAATTTGGCCTCCATATTTAAAGCGGATGCAACCTTTACCCATGTTTAGTTTTAATTTGCTGTGTTTTGGAAATTCGCTGGTGAACCAATTCAGCAAATCGGGATTGGCGTATATACCCATATGGTACAATGCGATAAAATTTTTCTGAGCGGCAATATTCAGGAAAGGCAATGGAAGTTTAGGATTGCAGTGATATCCGTTGGGATAAATGCTGTGAGGAACAACATAACCAATCATTCCATAACTCATCTGTTCGACGAACCCCATAGGGAGATTTTCAAGAATTGTTTTCCGAAGAAGTACTAACCCTTCACGTTGGGTTTCGGCGAGCTGATCCATATATTCATCAACAGAATTGGCATTTGATTGCATAACAAGTGCTTTTGTTCACTGATAGTTAACAATCTGAAAAGCAGAAAAGTTTAGAAGATTGGAAGGACAGAAATATTTTATTTTTAGGGAATAACGGAGTCTGTTTTTGCCAGAGTAATTCGATAATTTGATTACTATCTATTATTCTGCATGCTCCGACTCATCAAGTTCCTGAAGTGTTTCGTTGAGTTTGATCAGATAGCGACCATACAATTTGTTGAATCCCCAGCGAAGCAAGAAGAATGATAATGCAACCATTGGAATAATTATCAGCAGACTTATTCCAATTGCCGAAATGATTTTGGCAGTCGTCAGATTTTCAATTAATCGTAACCCTTGATAAACCCCTGCCGTGAAACTTGCAATGATGTTAATAATGAGTATAATAAGTACGAGGTAAAACATACGGCGGTATGTTTTTAAGGTTTCCTGAATTCCAAGCATGAGGTCCTTTAGCTGAAGCTGAATGGTAAAACTCCTTTTTATTTTTAGATATCGGATTACAAAAAATAAATAAGTGGTTATAATAAGTGTTGTGGAGAATACATCTATGAACACAAGCCACTTTGGGTACTCAATTGCCTTATGTGCAATTGTTTTCGGAAGCTCAGAAAGGAATACTGAATCAATAATGACATAAACGATAAATAGCAGTAAAACACCCATTCCAATTCGTATGTTCCGGTCAATACGGTCGACCAATGATTGGGTCCGGTTTTTTAGCAATTCATTAATCGATTCCTTTCCTAGTCTATGTTTATCCATCTCCTGAGAAGAATATGTTTCCCACGCCGATTTTAAATCTTTTATATCCATCTATTCCTCCTTGGTCATTAACAACTTCAACTTTTTCTTGATCCGGTTCATTTTTACCCGTACATAATTCTGGGTAATTCCCGTAATCTCAGCTATCTCTTCATATTTTTTGTCTTCAAGAAACAACAGAATAATTGACTTTTCAATTCCGGTTAGCTGAGCCACGGCCATGTTCAGCATCTTAATTTGCTCTTCAGTCCTGGTATCATACATTTCCTCAACTAATTGCAGATTTTCGTACGAAATACCTGTTTTGTCGGGCTGACGTTTGTCTTTTTTAAAACTTGTAATGGCAGTATTCAAAGCTACCCGGTACATCCAGGTTGAAAATTTTGATTCGCTGCGAAATGATGGATAAGATTTCCACAATTGCACCAGAATTTCCTGAAATAAGTCACGACGGTCTTCTTCCAAATCGCAATAGATGGAACAAACCTTGTGAATGATTCCTTGATTTTCGGTGATTATTTGTAAAAACTCCTTTTCCAACTTGTGGTTATTAGTCTGCGAAAGTGAATTTCATTACATTAACTCATTTTCAAAAAATTAATTTCCTGCGGGGTAAGGAAACGATAACGGCCACGGGGCAAATCCTTTTTGGTCAATCCGGCAAACATTACCCGGTCAAGCTTCTCAACATTATAGCCCAAATGATTAAAAATGCGGCGCACAATTCGGTTTTTTCCTGAATGAATTTCAATACCAACCTGTCTGGAGTCGTTTGCATCAAATAGCTGTATGTCGTCGGCAGCAATAAATCCATCCTCAAGTTCAATTCCCTTACTGATTTTTTCGAGATCCTCCGGAAGAAAATCTTTGTCGAGATGAACATGATAAACCTTCTTCTTTTCGTAACTCGGATGAGTAAGCTTTTTGGCTAATTCTCCGTCATTAGTGAACAGCAATAAACCTGTTGTTTGCATATCAAGTCTCCCAACGGGATAGATACGTTCGCTGCAAGCATTCTGAACCAATTGCATTACGGTTCTCTCAGCGTGTGGGTCGTCCAGCGTAGTCACAAAACCACGTGGTTTATTGAGCAGCAGGTAAACTTTTCGCTCTGGATTGAGTTGTCGGCCATCAAAACGAACATCATCGTCAAGCGAAACTTTGTGTCCGAGTTCGGTAACAACCTCTCCATTAATAGTGATTAATCCATCGCTGATAATTTTATCGGCTTCACGACGCGAACACACACCCGAATTCGAAATGTATTTGTTCAGTCGAATTAATCCATCTCCGGCAGATTCTTCTGCCTTCGGGTCCCTTTTTTTAAGGACTATTTTCTTTTTTGAAAACTCTTTCAATTGTTGATTTCTAAGTAAGTATAATATTCTTCGGGATCCAAAAACAGTTTGGTTCCACTGAATTTGAGGTAAATGTCGTAATTTTTTCGAAGCTTTGGTTAATGTCCTTCAGCTATATAGAGTTTGTATTGTTCTTTGATGATGTTTCGGACATCGTATTCATTGGTCATTTGGTTGATTAAACCCTTGCTATTGATGTAGACCATTAAAAAATCGGCTTGTGCATTATTCATTCCGGTTAGTTTCATAACCAGCTCTTTATTATAGAACTGCGAGATAAAATCCCACTGTTTGTCTGAAATAATAGCTTTGCGGGTTTCACGTTTTTCCCGTTCACTTTTGCTTAGATAATACTGAAGAAAGCTGGCAGGAGTTAATAATGCAGCAATTACCGGAGGTTTTTTATCGAAAGCATCGCCTCTTAATTCCGGGGCAATATTATTTTTTTTGGATGCCGGAACACCGTCCATGTTTACTTTTCTTTGCTGCCCGGTAACATTTACATCAGGAAGAGCAAAGCGTATAGGTTTTGCATAAATGATCAAAACGTTCATTTCATTGTAATTCAGCGGAACATGGGCTATACTTTTCGAGAATCCGAGCGATGTAACGGAAAGACTGTCAATGTTTAACATGTCCATCATAAATCGACCCTGCAAATCAGCGCTTATAGTGGCATGAGTTCTCAGGTTTATCACAATTGCATTAGGGACCGGCATTTCATCATCGAGATTCAATACTTGTCCCTTTAGTCTGATGGGCATCGGATCGATATCGTCAGGCGATTGAGAGAAAGCAGTTACACTGAAAAAAAAGAATAAAAAAGTTAAAGCAACAGTATGTGCAACTACCGAAAGATAAGGAATTCGGCTTTCAGACTGGAAAAGCCAAACACAAGACAAAGTCTTCTGGTAGCACCCGTTGGGTGAGTTCATTTGTGTAAATTGTTTCATGACTGCTTGGCTTTGGCACAAAAGTATAAAAATCCTGTTCAGAACCTGTTTGAGAGAACGCGGATTAATGTCCTTCATTCCGGTATTCATTAAATTGCTGAAGTATAATAAAACGCGCATTCTCATTTGTTGTCATTTGTTTGAATAATTGTTTGCCATTCATGTACATCATAAAATTATCAGCTTCGGTAGCGTTCAATCCGGTTAACTCTCTTACCAGTTCAGCGGTGTAAATTTTCGAAACTGAAGCCCATTGTTTATCTGCGTTCAAGGCATCTCTCGTATTTCGATTGGGTTGCTCTTTGCCAAATAAAGGAATTTTCAGAAAGGTGATTTGGTTTTGAGAAGTTTTTTCTTCTGCTGGTTTTTCCTCCATGATCTCATTTCGAAAATAAGGGGAAACTTCAATTTTTCCGACTTTCAGATTAGGCTTTTGATAGTTCCCATTGATATATACATCGGGCAAGAGAAAACGTTGTGAACTGGCATAAATAATCAGCAAGTTTAGATTACTGTAATTGGAAGGAATAGGAATAGTCTGTTTACTAAAACCCATTGCGCTAATTTCGAGGCTGTCGGTATTTAAGGCATTAATTGTGAACCGCCCTTCAATATCTGCAGTTACAGTTTGTTTTGTACGTTGGTTCGAAATAGTTGCTTTAACCACTGGCATTTCATCCTCCAGATTCAAAATTTGACCTTTAAGCAATGTCAAAGAATTTTCATCTGGGTTTTGGGCAAAAACGGGTGATCCATTAATAAATAGCAACAATACGAAAGCAAATCTGCACATGTTCTCCCGAGAAAACGGGCTCAAAAGCTCAAATGAAAAGTACAGATAATTAACAGCTTTTATAATAGGATTCTCCACTTTTAGCTTGAATAAGAATATGCCGGGTTGAAGGCTTTAAACAAAATTAATCAATTGCAAAGGACTATTTGCCTGAACTAACATTCGTTAAATGTATTTAACAGATATATACAAACGCGGATAAAAAAGGCAAAATGAAAATTCAATTGGAATACTTAACTTTAGTCAATAAATTTCTTAAAATTTCTCTCAAACATCATATTACATGAAACGAATTTACCGGAAACGCATACTCTGGGCATTATTGACTCTCCTGATTTTTGGATTGGGTTACGGTGTATATTATATCAATTCTTTGTTGCCTATCATCACCGGATATCCGGCAAAATATCTTTGCTCGGCTGTGTTTGTTTCCGGTCGGGAACAGGATGAAGTGGAGGCGATGGATCTTCATTTTTCTTTTATCAAATACACTAAAAATGTTGTCGATTATAAGGATTCAAGTGTCACCAGCTCTTTTTTGTGGGGAAAATCGAAAGCCATTTTCAGGAAAGGTTTTGGTGCAACTTTACTGCGCGATGTTTCCGAAGAAGAACTACGAAAAATAAAATTTCCGGATGCTGGTAAAATACCTTATAATCAGGATACAATTGCTTGGCCAATGGGAAATGTAATGCCGGCAAAACCAACAAATGTTGACACTTTAAAACTTGAAGAGATTGCTGAGAAATTGATGGATGAGGATGGGTACAATGGCCACGCGTTTGCTTTTATGGTGGTGCACAAAGGCGTTCCTGTGGTAGAAGCTTATCAGCCGCAGTTTAATTCCAAAACCCGTTTCCTGAGCTGGTCGATGGCAAAGAGTTTTACCAATAGTCTGGTTGGAATCATGGTGAAAGATGGAAGGATGGACATTAACAAACCGATTGACTTTCCTGATTGGCAAAACGATAGGCGTAAAAATATCACTTTGAATAATCTGATGCAGATGCAAAGCGGCTTGCGCTGGAACGAAGACTATGGAGCAAGATCGGACGTAACGGTGATGCTATACTGCGAAAATGATTTTGCCCGGTTTACATCTAATCAGCCAGCGGATTATGCTTCTGGAAGCAAGTGGTACTATTCTTCAGGATCGGTGAATGTCATCAATTACCTGATGCGAAAAAGCATTGGGAATGATCGGGAATACTATCATTTTGCACAAAACCGACTTTTTAATAAAATTGGTATGCCCGATGCTGTTTTTGAAGTGGATGCCGCTGGAACCCAGGTTGGTTCTTCATATCTCTACGCTACTGCCCGCGATTATGCAAGGTATGGCTTGTTTTGTCTGAACGATGGAGTTTCCAATGGTGAGCGTATTTTGCCTGAAGGATGGATGAAATATAGCACAACACCAGCATCAGACAGCAAAGGAAAGTATGGTTCGCTTTTCTGGCTCAACACTTCAAAATATTATCCCGCAGCTCCGGAAGATATGTATTCGTGCAATGGACACGATGGACAACAAATTTTCATTATTCCATCCAAAGATTTAGTGGTTGTAGTTCTGGGATATTCGCCAAAACCCGATCGTGTAATGAAATTTGATGCCTTGCTGGGGGATGTTATCTCTGCGATCAAATAGAAAAAAGTCAGGGCTTCACTTTGAAGTGAAACCCTGACTAAATATTATGCAATCTATTCGAAACCTGCCAACACTAATCGTTGGATTGATAGTAGAGCTTCTTCTCTTTGGTAATATTCCAAAATTTTAGCATCGTGGCATTGCTTTCCGATTGTTTCGGATCGGTCAAAGGATACCATGACATCACGTTAAACGTAGCCGGTAGTTTGGTAACTTCGCTCGGCGATTTAGCTAGATTTTCAATGCATTGCCTCTCAAATCGATACTTCTCAGTTTCAATTCGATCTGAATTCATGTAAACGGCAAAAAGTGCAAAAAGAAAAATACCGTAATACTTTAAGCTTCTGCCTTGCAGGTTGTTGATGAGTAAGTAAGTTGAGTTTCCGTAAAAATAAATTAAGGCAATTGTAATGGGGATAAAAGTGTCATAACGCAGGATGTTTGGCCGATAGGGTCGATATCCGCCAAGAGGCAGTAAAAATAAATATATCAGGGCGAAAAGGCCAATCCATTGCAATGTTCCGATAATTTTTTTACCGTCAATCGTATCTGCAAATCTCCTGATTATAAAAACATTGACACCAATAATTAGAAGCAAAAGTGGCACTCCCAGTGATTGTGTAATTTGATAATAGATACCAAGGGGAAGTTTCAGATACCTTGCTGAAACTGAAATTTCATCTCCCTGAAAGTTGGAGTCAAACTTGCCAAGAAATAAAGAATACAAGCTAACAAGTGCAATCGGAATTAGAAAGAAATATATAAGATGTGGAATTTTCAGAAATACCTGTACCATCTTTCTGGGCAAAGAAATACCTGCTTCCTGATATAAATTCTGAAAGTAATATGCAAAAACTAGTAAGCAGATAACAAGCACAACACCCGGAATCAACGGACCACTTAAGGGCAATGCAACAGAAGCCATAAGTAGCAACAAGAAATTCGGCAGTCCAAGTTTTGGTATAACCCTGAGGTAGGTTATTCGATAAATAGAGGTAAAGAAAGCTAATAGAAGAACCAGTGGAAGAGCAAAAAAGAAAACATAGGTAGTTGCATGGTCGTTGATACCCACGTGCCCCCAGTAACCATTAACCTGAATAAGCGGAACCAGAAGCACTGTCGCAGTTAAAAATGATTTTTTCAAAATGTTATATGTTCCGGAGATCATGCCACCCAGAATAAAAAGGAAAAGCAGATGAACAAACATTTTTAACAATGCGGTGGACAGATAAACAGAAGTTATCGGATCTGTAAAATTTTGCAGCCACAACGGTACCGCCTGCATATATTCATTTTGAAAAATATGAGAGAAAAAACGATTGGGATTGATATGCTTTTCACTCGTTATTAGCATTTTGAATCCAAACGGATCGTCAAAAATCTTCTGTATATGCTCATTATATGCAACCCCTGAAGTCAGGTCGCCATCAATTGGTGTATAGTAATACTCAAGAAAAGAATAGGTTAAATCACCTAAAAGGAAGAGGATCAAAAATATAACCAATAATTTCTCTTTTCTCATTTGTCGAAATTTGAAACGAATTTACAAAATCACATCACTAATCTTGTTAAATCAACCTTTTTGGACAATTATATAAATAAGTCAGGGCTTCACTTCGAGTGAAACCCTGACTAAATATCTATGAAATTGAACTTATTATTTTAGATTTTTGATTCGTTCCATGGCTTCCAAAACATTGTCTCTATCGGCAAATGCTGAGAAACGGAAATAGCCTTCGCCAGAAGGACCAAAGCCAGAGCCGGGAGTTCCGACGACATTGGCCACATTCAGTAATTTATCGAAAAAATCCCACGATTTCATGTTGTCGGGCGTTTTCACCCAAACGTAAGGAGCATTCACTCCGCCAAACACGGTGAAGCCAGTTTCTTTAAGGCTTTCGCGCATAATTCGCGCATTTTCGAGGTAATAGTTGATGACTTCTTTTACCTGTTTTTTGCCTTCTTCGGTATAAATGGCGGCAGCAGCTTTCTGTACCGGATACGAAACTCCGTTGAATTTGGTGGTATGTCGGCGGTTCCACAAAGGTTTCACAGGATGAGCAACACCTTTGTTATCGTAAGCTTTTAATTCAGATGGAATTACGGTGAATGCACAACGTGTTCCGGTAAATCCGGCGGTTTTTGAGAAACTGCGAAATTCGAGTGCTACTTCTTTGGCTCCTTCAATTTCAAAGATCGAATGTGGTATCGAATCATCTGTAATGAATGCTTCGTAAGCTGCATCATACAGAATAACGCATTTGTTGGCACGGGCATAATTCACCCATTTGGTCAGTTCTTCTTTCGAAGCAACAGTTCCGGTTGGATTATTTGGAAAGCACAGGAAAATCAGGTCGGGGCGTTCGGTTGGCAATTCAGGAATAAAGCCATTTGCTTCGTTGCAGGGCATATAAATAATTCCTTCGAAATAGCCGTTCGACTGCATGGTTCCTGTTTTCCCCGACATTACAGTCGTGTCAGCATAAACAGGATAAACCGGGTCGCAAATGGCAATTTTGTTGCCGGCGCCAAATACTTCCTGAATATTTCCGGTGTCGCATTTCGAACCGTCAGAGACAAAAATATCCTCGGCCGAAATGTCGACGCCACGATTTTTATAATCGTTCAGTGCAATTGCTTCGCGCAAAAAATCGTACCCCTGTTCCGGGCCGTAACCTTTAAAGGTTTCAGCACTGGCCATATCGTCAACACCTTGGTGGAAAGCCTTTATTACCTCCGGAACCAAGGGTTGGGTAACGTCGCCAATACCCATGCGGATTACTTTTTTATCCGGATTAGCTGCAGCAAATTCCCGTACTCGTCTGCCAATTTCAGGAAATAAATATCCTGCCTGAAGTTTCAGGTAATTTTCATTAATCAGTGCCATTTATTTGTTGTTTTTGAGTGATTTTAATTTTTGGTTTTTCTGTTATTTAGAATGGTTCAAAGTTACAAAAAAATCAAAACTACCATTCATCCTTTTTAAGCACCGGATGAAACTTCATATTTATGAAACATGGAAATTGTTCCGAAATGTCTAAGAATTTATTCATCTGCTTAAACAAAATGCATTGGCAACCGGTTAAGGCTTTGTAAAACAAATTGTCATGATCAGGTTCCATTCGTATTCAGGCATTTACTCGCTGGAAGTCAGCCAATTTATAAACCTACCACTTCACGAAGCCTGGGAATTTTTCTCCTCGCCCGGAAATCTGTCAAGAATTACTCCCGAACATCTGGGATTTGAAATTACTTCAGGAGGCGTGGATAAAATGTTTCCAGGGCAGATCATTACCTACAAAGTTTCGCCTTTCTCAGGTGTTAAAACCAATTGGGTAACCGAAATTACGCACGTTTCTGAAGGACATTATTTCGTTGATGAACAGCGGTTCGGACCTTACAGGATGTGGCACCACGAACATCATTTTGAAGTTCAGGGAAATGGAGTTTTAATGACTGACCGCGTTTCATACAAATTGCCTTTTGGCTTTTTAGGTAGGATGGCTCATTCACTTTTCGTTAAAAATCAGCTTAAACAGATTTTTTCATTTCGCGAAGCCTGTTTAAATTTAGCGTTTGGGCAGGATTAACCGTTGAGAATTAATCCAATTGATAGCAAATCAACTGCTGCAAATAGCGGAGATATAATTTGCCATTGGCCACAACGGGAACAGTCCATGCAGGATTTTTTACATCCGCAATTGCCGATTTAATCTCGCCCACTTTAGTAAAGCCTAAAGGATTTGGCTGGATGAGAAACAGGTTTCCTTTGATATCCAGGCAAATCAAATAACCATCCGCGAAGGTTGTTGTTCCCTGACCTATTTTATTGGTACTCCACATCTCTTTACCGGTTGACAATTCAATGCATTTAAACTGCCCGTTGTTTCGGGAACTTTCGCCTGAATATCCATAAATGTAGCCATTAATCAAAATCGGGTCGGAATGTTGCGCCTCCATGAGATTGCTTTTCCAAAGAACCGAAAACCCGCTTTTGGTAACCTTCAGCGCTTCACAACCCATTTTGTAACCCGATGTGTGGTAAACAATATCGTTTGAAACGATTGGCGTAGTTGCATTTACATTATATTCTGTTGCCCAGGGAGCTGTCCATAACAGTTTTCCATCCGAAGGATTCAGACAGGAAAGGCCTATGCCGTGGTAGATAAGAAGTTTTACTTCATTCTCAATATTCATTGTAATTGCAGCAGCATAACCAGCCTCACCTTCCATCGATTTCCAGAGTTGATCGCCGGTTAATTTTTCGTAAGCAATAACCAGCGCGCTGCCTCCTCCCTGAACAATGACTTTGTTGTCAATAACCAGCGGAGTGGTTGAAAAACCCCATTGAGGCTCCGATCCACCTGCATCCTTTACATTTTTGCGCCAAAGGAGTTTGCCATCTTCCAATTGCCAGCAAACCAAGTCGCCACTGCGACCAAAAGTATAAACCCGGTTCTCGTTTATAAATGGAGTGGCTCTCGAACCAGGTCCATGACTGGTGCCTGCTTCTGCCTCATATTTTCCTTCCCAGATCAATTCTCCGGTATCGGCATTGATGCAAAAAACCAAATCGTTTTTTTCGTCTCTGCCTGGTACAATTAAACGGTTTCCCTGAACAACAGGAGTTGCCCATGATGCAGTTGCATTATCCTGACAAAGATAGTTTACATTCCAAAGCCTTTTCAGACCTTTCGACCAATCGGTCTGGATGCCTTTTGCCAGGCTTTTGCCTTCGAAATTGGGACCCCTCCAGTTTGTCCAATCCGCAATTCCGGTCGTAATTGGGGGCGTTGGTGTCATTGGTGCCGGAATAGTTTCCTGCTTCCCGGTCAGTTCTTCACTACCCGCAGTCATTTGATAAATTTGATACCCTAAATATGCTCCACCTATCAATACAATGGCAACAATTACCAGGATTATTTTTACAGATCGTTTCATGTAGAAGGCTTTAAGCTGTTAAAGTGCAAATGTAATTAATTATGATGATTTTTGTTAATTGAAGTAAATAAGTCAATAATTTAAAAGTCTGATTTTCATCTTCCGAAATCGTTCAAAATTCAATACATTTAAAGCAAAAATGGATATTGTTTTTGCTGGACTTATTCTTCTGGGAGGAATTCTATCGATTATTCTTCTGACTTCAGTTTTTAAATTCAATACTTTTCTTTCATTGTTGCTGGTCAGCCTTTTGATGGCTTTAATGACTCTGCCAACTGCATCAATTGTACCTGTTCTGAAAAAAGGATTTGGGGGGACACTCGAATTAATTGGGCTGATCATTATTCTGGGAACAATTATCGGAATTGTGCTCGATCAAAGTGGTGGGGCGCTGAGTATTGCCCGCTTTTTTCTAAAGAGAACCGGCGACAAAAAAGCACCTTCGGCCATGGCAATTACCGGTTTTATAACTGGGTTGCCTATTTTTTGCGATTCAGGGTTTATTGTTTTAAGCGGCATTTGCAAGTCTTTAGCTCAAAGTTCGAAGACCGCAATTACGGTAATGGCGCCAGTTTTGGCCATTTCACTTTACGCGGTTCATTGTTTGGTTCCGCCACATCCCGGAGCAACTGCAGCTACAAGCATTATTGGTGCGCCTATCGGTACTGTGATTTTGCTGGGTACTTTAGTTGCAATTCCCGGAATTGTGGTCTCATATTGGTTTATCCGATTTCGCTCGCAAAACATTATTGTCGTTACCGAAACTGCTGAAGTGACCGAAAAGCCTTCTCAAATTCTGCCTGCAGCATTGTCTGCTTTTTTGCCAATCCTGATTCCGCTGGCCTTGATCACTTTGAAATCGGTGTTTTTTATGGTTTCAGGCTTGCCCGAAAACTCGTTCCTGAAATTGGTGATTGGATTCGTTGGTGATCCGGTGATAGCTCTGTTGGCTGGATGTATTACTGCGATTCCGTTGCTCAGGAATTTTACAATTGGCCAATGGAATAAGTTGCTGGACACGGCTATTGAAAAAGCCGGGCCAATCCTGATTGTAACCGCTGCGGGAGGAACTTTTGGCGCGGTAATAAAAGAATCAGGTATTGTAAATAGCCTGGGGCAGCAAGTGGCCGCGCTCGGATTGGGATTGTTCATTCCATATATTATTGCTGTCATTCTGAAAACCTCACAGGGATCGTCAACCATTGCTATTATTACCGCAGCATCCATTGTTGCGCCACTTTTAGATAGTTTGGGCTTGTCGGGTGATTGGGGCAAAACGCTGGCCATTCTGGCGATGGGCGCGGGATCCATGATGCTCTCGCACGCCAACGACAGCTTCTTCTGGGTGATCAGTAAATTTTCAGGAATGTCGTCGTCCGAAACCATGCGTTACTATTCGGTTCCAACGGTCATTTTAAGTCTGGTTTCATTTGCAGTAATTGGGTTGCTTTCGCTGGTGCTGATTTAAAATCGGAATGAAATCAACTGTTCAAAAAATCACTTCTTCAATTTTTTAAAAAAAGACATCGAAGTCTTTTATATTTCAAAATGTTGTTTATATTTGCAACTGAATGGTTGCATAAGTTGAATTCAAGATGAAAAGAGATGTATTTCAGGCAATTTCAGACCCGACGCGAAGAGCAATTATTGTTTTAATTGCTACCCAGGCAATGACACCTAATGCGTTGGCAGAGCAATTCGATACCACCAGGCAGGCAGTTTCCAAACACATTAAGATTCTGAAAGAGTGCGAGGTGATCGAACAGCGAAAGTCAGGCAGGGAAATTTACTACCATATAGTCGCAGAAAAAATGAAAGAAATTGATGTCTGGCTTGAACAGTTCAGGCAATTGTGGGAAGACCGGTTCAATCAACTGGACGATATGCTAAATCAGTTGAAATGATTTTCAATTACGAATATTTTAATGTTGAATCCTTAAAACAACAGATTATGAAACGTACATTATTCATGGATTTTTCCGTTGAAAAAGAAAACTCCAAAATCAATGTAAAGAGAGAATTTGCCGCCCCATTGGATAAAGTATGGTCGGCATGGACCGAGAGCGAAATTCTGGATCAGTGGTGGGCGCCGAAGCCCTGGAAGGCGAAAACCAAATCGATGGACTTTAATGTAGGTGGTTTCTGGCTGTACACCATGACCGGACCAGATGGAACAGAAATCTGGTCAAAAGCTGATTACATTTCAATAGATCCAAGAAAGAACTTTAAAGGCCTCGACGCTTTTTGCGATTCCAAAGGTGTGGTTAACCCCGAATTTCCGAGATCAGAATGGTCGGTAAGCTTTTCAGCTTCAGGCGACTCAACTTTTGTAAATATTGAGACGAAGTACGAAAAGCTGGCCGATCTGGAAGCGATCATCAAAATGGGATTCAAAGAAGGATTTACTATGGCACTCGAAAATCTGGATGACTTGCTTGATCAGTAGAATTGTTCTGAAAAAACCAAAAATCGCCCTAACCTTTAGTGTATTCTTTTTGCCCTAAAAATCGCATCTTTTTAAATGTTTCTTTGTTATTATTTCTTATTCGGGAACAACTAAACCATGGGAACAAATTTCAATTAAAAATTTTAAACATGATTTTAATAACAGGAGCAACAGGACATTTCGGAAAGGCAACCATTGACTTTCTTCTGATTAAAGGGATGACGGCAAGTTCGATTTCAGCATTTGTGAGAGATGAAGCAAAAGCAGCAGAATTAAAATCGAAAGGTGTCGACTTTAAACTTGGTGACTATGATGATTATTCATCAATGGTTGGGGCTTTTAAGGGAGTTGATAAATTGTTGCTGGTATCAGCCAGTGATTTAATGAAACGGAGCAAACAACAGGAAGATGCGGTGAAGGCAGCCATTGAGGCTGGAGTGAAACACATTCTTTATACAAGTTTCGATCGCAAAAATGAAACTGAAACCTCACCGATTGCTATGGTGGCCAAAGCACATTTGGAAACCGAGAAAAATATCATCGCAAGTGGAATCCCTTATACGATTTTCAGGAACAATTTGTATATGGACGGCTTACCCATGTTTATGGGTGAGAAAGTTTTGGAAACCGGCCTGTTCTTTCCAGCAGGAGAAACCAAATCAGCCTTTGCAATGCGAAAAGATATGGCAGAAGCCACAGCGAATGTTTTAATTAGTGAAGGTCATGAAAACAAAGTGTATGCATTCGGTAATTCTGAGAATTTTTCCTTCAGCCAAATTGCAGCAATTTTAAGTCAGGTTTCAGGGAAAAATGTTCCATACATTAATCCGGATAAAGAAACCTATGTTGAAGCATTGACAAAAGCTGGAGTGCCAATGGAATATATCAAAATTTTTGCAGGTTTTGCCGAAGCCATAAAGCAAGGTGAATTTATGTCGGAGAGCAAAGATTTAGAGATACTTATTGGCCGAAAGCCGATGACAATAGACGAATTTTTAAAGGGCTTCTATTCGTCAAAAACCAGCTCCTAAAATAAATTGTATTTTGGTATATTTTGTGAAGAATTGGTATTAAAAAGAGTCAAAAACTCATGCCATCTTTTTTAAACTCCTAAATCAGCTTTTTTTTGTCATATTCGAGTATATTTGAGAAAAATCATTTAATGAAAATTCTTGGCATTTCAGCATACTATCACGACTCAGCTGCTGCTATAGTTGAAGATGGAAAGGTATTGTATGCAGCTCAGGAAGAGCGATTCTCTAGGATTAAAAATGATGCTTCCTTTCCTGAAAAAGCAATAGAGTACTGTCTTTGCGAATCCGGATTTAACGTTGAAGATCTTGACCTGATATCTTTTTATGATAAGCCGTATTTAAAGTTCGAAAGGTTGCTGGAAACCTATTATGCATTTGCTCCAAAAGGCTTCAGATCATTTTCGATGGCCATACCTGTATGGCTAAAGGAAAAGCTTTTTATTAAGCAATTAATAAAAAAAAGAATTAGTAAATTAAGCAAGTCTAAATCCAACAAAATACCCATATGTTTTCCGGAGCATCATCTTTCTCATGTAGCTAGCGCGTTTTACACTTCTCCATTTAATAAATGTGCTTATTTAACAATTGATGGAGTTGGTGAATGGTCAACAGCTTCTTATGGTATTGCTTGTGGAGAAAAGGGGATTCAGGTATTGGGTGAACTAAATTTCCCTGATTCTCTGGGTTTGTTATACTCGTCGTTTACCTATTTTTTAGGTTTTGAAGTTAATTCCGGCGAATATAAAATGATGGGACTTGCACCTTATGGTAACAATTCATCACAAACAGTATTAAGCTATATAAACATTATAAAGGAAAAATTAGTTGATATTAAACCGGATGGTTCAATAAAGATAAATATGGATTATTTTGAATACCCGGTAGGTTTACGCATGGTAAATCCGAAAAAATGGGAAAAGCTATTTGGGATAAAAAAAAGATTACCACAGGAAAAATTAGAACAATCCCATGCCGACCTGGCACTTGCTACCCAAAAAGTTCTGGAGGAAGTGCTTATCAAATTAATCAAATTTGTAAAGCAAGAGACAAACGAAGATTATTTATGTTTATCGGGAGGTGTAGCCTTGAATTGTGTTGCAAACGCATTTTTATTTAAACAAAAGGTTTTTAATGATATTTATGTGCAACCTGCTGCCGGAGATGCCGGGGGTGCTTTGGGTGCAGCATTGGCAGCAGCCTATATCAAACAGGGACTGCATTTTGAAGGATTAAAGAAGCCATTTGATATCTATTTGGGTCCTAAGTATTCAAATCTGGATATTGAAAGGCTTTTGAGAAAGCAAAAATCTAATTATCGGTATTTTGAAAGCATAGAAGAGTTAACTGAAGCCACAGCTCAATTTATAGCCCAAAAGAAGGTAGTAGGTTGGTTCAGAGGCCGAACGGAATTTGGCCCCAGAGCATTAGGTAACAGAAGTATATTGGCAGATGCAACTGACCCGGATATGCAGTATACTTTGAATATGAAAATTAAATTTAGGGAAGGCTTTAGGCCTTTCGCCCCTGTGGTTTGCGAAGAAGATTATGATGAGTATTTTGAGTCCGGTAAACATTCTTACTATATGTTGTTTACCAGCACTTTGAAGGAGTCGTTGAGAAAAAACTTGCCGAATGACTTTCACAATTTTAGTTTAGAAGAAAAGCGTAAGTTTATAAAATCTGAATTACCGGCAATTACTCATGTTGACTTTTCCGCAAGGGTTCAAGTGGTAAAAAAAGACCTAAACCCTGTACTCTGGAAATTAATCCAATCGTATAAGCAACTTACAGGGATTGGAGTTCTTATAAATACCAGTTTTAATGTTAAAGATGAACCCATTGTTAATACTCCTGAAGATGCTTACCTTTGTTTTATGAAAACTGGTATGGATGTATTGGTTTTAGAAAATTATATAATTGAAAAATAATATGGAGTTTATTAAGGATTTTTTTCGTTTTTTAAAGGAAAGAAAAAAGTGGTGGCTCTTACCTTTAATTATAATATTCTTATTTTTCGGAATATTAATATTTTTTACCAGTGGCTCAGCATTGGCTCCTTTCATTTACTCGTTATTCTAATGAACAGGGAAAAGGATCTTGAAACTATAATTGTTTTGGCATTAGCCTTTCTTATAGTTTCTTTATGGCTTGATATAAGTTGGCTCATGTATTTATCTATTGGTTTGTTAACCTTATCTTTTATTTCTAAAAGGTTAACTGCTTTGATAGGGAAGGGATGGCTTTCTTTTTCTAATTATTTGGGAGTAGTAATGAATTATATTATAATGTTTATAATATTCTATTTTATTTTATTCCCTCTCTCTTTTTTTCAACGCCAGTTTAATCAAAATCGAATACTAAAAAAGGTGAAGGGAGACTCTCATTTTCATCAACGCAATCATTTATTTAGCGTTAAAGATATTGAGAATCCCTGGTAAGGTTCCTAAAATCGTATATCTAATTTTTTATAAATACCATTCTTTGTTTTATTTTGGGGGCATCTGACTTGTTTCTTTAAACAACTTGTTAAGATTTTCATCATTTATGCCCCTGTTCTTTGCATCCAAAAGAGTTTTGAGGGCATCTTCACGTTTGTTTAACATGATGTAAATGGTGGCGAGTTGTCGTGCAGACAAACTGCTTTTTTCAAGTTTATTGTATTTTAAAATGTAATAAGCAGCCTTCTTGAGGTCGTTGAGTTTAACGCACATTGTACCGGCATATCGATACATTTCTCCTTGCGCAGGAAATTCAAGAACTAAAGACTCTGCCACATGAAGACCTTTTTCATAAGCTCCTTCCTGATCATATTTTTGGAAAGCCTGAAACATTAGATCTTTCCATGCTACCGTGCCAGAACAAAGTTGTAGCGCTGCTTTCTGTTCGTATGTTGGATTACCGCTCAAAGTTGGCAGATATGTAGGTTTACCTGCCATGCTCAGGTCAAATGGCCACGATTTTCTCATGTAATCTATAATCAATTTTCCCTTGAGTGAATCAATCTCAGATATTGGTATATCTTGAAAGGCTTCATCAAATGAAATGTAATTATCCCAGTTGCTTAAAAGACCTAATTCTTTTATCTTGTTGTAAAAGGCATCAGCCATTAAAAACTGGCCTTTGACATTTGGATGTACATGTTCCAGCAACAATTCATCACCAATCACACCCTGCGGCGAATGGGATAAAAAAATACCCTTCATATCAACGAGAGGGTATTCATATTTTTTAGCTAAATCCACAATTACATCATTGATTTTCTCAGGTGCACGAAACCGAAGAAGATCAAGTTCTTTAGCTATGAGCAAGTATTTTCTGGCAGTGTCCAGGTTCTCTTGAAGATAATAATGGCCTAATATATAAGCTGCCATTGCATTCTTTTGTGCCAAATAATTTGCTTCAGGTTTTTTCTGCTCCAAATCTTCAGTAAATTGATTTTTATCATTTATGCTTTCGCTGATAAAAGGTTTAATGTCTTTCTCATTACTTACCAGAGTAGATAAAATCACAGGAATATTATTCTTTTTATATTTATTTAAAATTTTCTCCAAATTGCTTTCAAACTGGTTTAATCCAGCATAATAAACTTTCGAATTATAGGGTATGTTTTGTTCTCTGGCCATTTTTTCCATCAAACTTGCTTTTCCAGATTTGGGATTATTATTGTTTTGGTTAAAAATCCTTATGTAGCCGTTATCAAGTAATTGAAAAAAGCGAAAGTTTTTAAGAAACAAATAGGTTCTGGCGAGACTTGGATGGCTTCCGGAAGAAATGGACGACCCTGCACCTAATGCACCGTAATACTCGTTATGACCTGCATAAATTATTACCAGATCAGGTTTTTGTTTTATTATTTCATCAGTTAAGTCCCATAGAGTGTATGAATTTACAGCGGTCATTCCGGTATTTACTACTTCAATATTCTTTTCAGGGAATGTCTGAGACAGTCTATGTTTTAACATTCGAGGAAAGGAGCCCCCATAATAGTAAGGAAAACCTACTACGGAAGATTCCCCTTGGACAAAGATCCTAAATGTATTGTCAGTTTTCGTTTTGAGAAACAGGTCGGATTGGCAATCCGAATGAAAATTTTTGTCATTGAAATACTTCTTTGCTATATCCGGGTTCATGACAAGATAATCAGGTTTATTTACATTTTTAAGTATATGAAAAAGCTGATAATTTTCACCGTATCCACTCATTCTCAATACTATCTCCATAAGTACTATAAGAAAAAAAGGAAAGGAAATGGAAATAATTTTAAATAATGTAACTTTCTTCATAATCAATAATTTAATATTGTGGATATTTTTCTGCAGTTTAAAAGTAAGTACTGAAAATGAAATAATGTCGCATTTGAATTTGCGTTTTAATCTTGACTCACCCCGCGCATCTGCGATGCTTTGCCCCTCTCTCGCGAGAGAGGGGCGGAACGTCCGCTTTGCGGATGTCGGGGTGAGTATTTTTAAAATACGACAATAAATTGTTCTTATTACTTATATTGTTCGACAAGGTGTAAAATTTTGAGGAATTACCCTTTTCCTTAGACAATTACCCTGAAGTTTAATTTCTTGAGAATAATTATCATTTCTTTTAATCTTAATACTTTTGGTTCTTCATAAAAGCCTGAATCTTTTAACAATTCACCACATTGCAAACTTAATTTATCACCTTTTAACTTACCTGCAACAATTATATCATCCCGGGGATCAAAAAAAAATCTAATTTAAATGATAGAATGAAATAAGAAAAATTTTGGCGTACAAAATTCATTTGTTGTTGCTTTTGTAGCAAATAACTGAGATTGAGGCATTCATGAGCGTAAACTGGTTAACGTTCTGGTTTACATTCACCCCATGAAACCTATTAAAAAAAGAAAAATCAGTCAATTACTAAAATTGTAACTAACTGATTTTAATTGAGCGAGAAACGGGGGTCGAACCCGCGACCCTCAGCTTGGGAAGCTGATGCTCTACCACTGAGCTACTCTCGCATTTTGGACGTCCAAAAATAGTAAATCTAAGCTTTGTCTTGTGGTTTGCTGATGATAATTTTAGTCCAATTCAAAAAAATACCCTTTCAAGAATCCGATCAATTAATTCTTTACGCTGTGCCAATAAATTCCCGATGATGTTTCTATTTGTTTTATTCTTTATCAGATAGCGACTTTGCTGCCATATAGAGCGATAAAATGGAAGAAGCTGGTATGCAATTTTACCACCTAACGGCATCAGCATAAACGATACCATAGATTTTGACCATGAACCTGTTAAGTGGAAGATCCATAATGCCGAAATCAGGTAAAACAAAGGAAAGACAATCAACCCGGTCGCAAAATTGAAGGTGCTTAGGAAAGTCATATCTTTCACCTTTCCTCGAAGGATTGCCCGCGGAATGAGGAAGGGAATCACATTAAAAGCAAAACCAAAACAGAATAACGGGAGTGTTAAAATGGCTGCTGCAAAACTGATTAAAACCTTACTCCATTTGGCTCTTCCGGCGCTCTCAATTTGCTGATCTGAAATATCAGCCTTTTGAATTTCAGAAAAATAGGTTCGGGTTTCTTCTAAAAGGCTATTGAATTGCTCAGGGTGAAGATCTTCGAGTTGCTCCAGTTTGCTGATTAATTCTTTTTCGGCATAAAACAACTGAAGGATGCGATTTTTGCAAAAAAAACGAAGCCTTGAGTAATCGTTTCCGGCCAATCGTCTGATGTCGTCATATTCCTGAAAGTGAGTTTTGCTGTTGATTTGGATGATTAGGGTGCTAAGTTTCCGATAAATCTCATCTCGCAAATCGAGCATTGCTTTTTGTGGATTCACTTCGTAATCAATCCAAAAGTCTTTGAGCTGAATAGGTTGACCGTATTGAACGATCAGAGAGCGGTTAAACTTCCAGTAATGGCTGTAAGAAATTCCTACCGGGACAATCTGCAAATCAAGTTGAAAATCGTTTTTCGCTTCTGCTTCAAGGGCAATTCTGGGAATAGCTTTTTTATGTGGTAGCATTTGTCGTTTCCCGGAATGGGCGGCTTCAGGGAAAAGCGCTATCGTTTGTTTGTTTTCAAGCAGATCAATGACTTGTGCGAAGATTTCTTCGTTGTTCGAGAGGTTTTCCTTTCCGTCGCGAATGCGGTAAACGGGTAATAATTTCAGAAATTTCAGAAATCGACTTGCTGCTTTTGACTTGAAAATATCGGCTCTTGCCAACCAAACCGACTGATAAGGGTTAGTACAGGCCAGCGCCAACGGATCCATCAGTGCATTTTGGTGGTTTGGTGCAAAAATGATCGATTTCCCTTTAGGGATCAAATGACGGCCTTTGACCACAATCCGTTTGTGAGTCAGCCAAAAGGCGAACCGCACGTAAGTTCTGAGTATTTCGTATCCTGCCGAAAAGTTCTTCATATTATGCAAAAACAGGTTTCCTCGACCAAAAATAAGCAACAGCCAATCCACTGATGATGTGCCAGATTCCCCACCAGGCCGCAATGATTGCCATACCACCCAGTTCCATTTCAGGAGGAAATATTTTGGGATTGAAAATGAGCGCCAGAGCTAATCCCGAATTGTGTATCCCGGTTTCAATGGCCAGTGTGCGTTGATCAGTTTGTGATAATTTGTTCAGCTTTCCGAAGAAATAGCCTGTGCTCATGGCAATCCCGTTTTGCAGCAGTACAAAAATAAAGACCAGATGCACGTAGCTGATAAATTGCGAGAAATTAGCCGAAAGCATGCCTATAACCATCAGTACAAAAAACAACAGTGATCCACGATTGATAGGCTTTTTTATCTTTTGGGTGAATTTTGGAAATTTCTTTGCCACCAATAATCCAGCAAAAACTGGTATTCCCAGCAAAATAAATACGGTTTGAAACATTTGGTATTTGTCTATTTCGAGTGGTCGCAACAATCCAGTAGCAGTGTGGGCATTATAAAAATCGATGTAAAAACCTCCCCAAAGTGCAAAGTTGAAGGGCGTAAAAAATACGGCCAAAGAAGTTGAAATAGCAGTCAAACTAATTGCGAGTGCTACGTTTCCATGTGCCATGGAACTGATAAAGTTCGAAATGTTACCACCTGGACAGGCGGCTACCAAAATCATTCCCAGCGCAATAGTTGGAGTCGGGTTCAGCAGCAGAACCAGAAGAAAAGTAAAAGCTGGCAACAAAAAAGTCTGGCTTATTATTCCTACAAGAGCCGCTTTGGGTTTCCTTAAAATTTCTTCAAAATTTTCAAGCTTGATGTCGAGTGCAACGCCAAACATAACAAACGATAGGGCGATGTTCAGGAGAATAAGGCTGGAAGGCGTAAAATTTAACCTGACATGATCAAGAACTTCGAGTGAACTGTGCATAATTACTTTATATGTGCTTGATAATATCGTAAAAATAAAAAACTCTGGCTGATAGCAATGTATCTGTCAGAGTTTTCTGCAAAAAGAAGCTGAAAAGTGGCTTAAAATTTTAGCAATTGCATTATCCTTTGAGCTATATCGGTATTTTCCATTATTCCGGTAAAATTTTCAGCTCCCGGGCCGTAAGCAAAAACGGGAACCATTGTTGCGGTGTGGTCGCCTGTTGGAAAAGCACCTTTCACCATGCCGGTTTCCATATTCCCTTTAACCAGAGCCATTCCTCCGGTTTCGTGGTCGGCAGTCACAACAATCAGCGTTTCTCCATCTTTAGCAGCAAATTCAAGCGCCTGACCAATGGTAAGGTCGAAATCGAGCATTTCGTTAACCACATAAATGGTGTTATTTGCATGTCCGCCAAAGTCGATTTGTGAACCTTCGATCATGATAAAAAACCCTTTTTTGTTCTGGCTCAAAATATTCAGGGCTGTTTTTGTCGACAGAGGCAAGCTCATTTTACGTAACGGATAAACTTCATTGTGTTCGTCGGCAGTTAATCCGGCCAGTTTGCCGCTCTTCACTTTGGCAATGTCGTCCATATTGCGCAATACCTGATATCCTTTGGCCTGAAGTTCTTTGGTCAGGTCGCGTTTGTCTTTTCGTTGGGCGAAGTGCTTGTATCCTCCACCAATGAAAACATCAATATCTGTTTTCATGAAATCAGCGGCAATGTCTTCGTAGCTTCCACGACTTCCCTGATGGGCAATGTACGAGGCAGGTGTGGCATGCGTGATGGCTGATGTGGAAATCAGTCCGGTTGCCAACCCTTTTTCTTCGGCCATTTCCAGAATAGTTTTGACGGCGACTGTATCGGGGTTTACACCAATCGCTCCATTGTAAGTTTTTATTCCTGACGAAAGTGCCGTTCCTCCGGCGGCCGAATCGGTAATGTAGTTGTCGGATGATTGTGTTTTAGAAAAGCCTACATGTTTAAAGTTATCCAGAAACAGATGGCCGCCGTTTGCTGTTAATCCGGCAAATACCTCTGTAACACCCATGCCATCGCCAATCATCATTATGATATTTTTGGGTGTTTTACTTTTAAACTTTTGGGTGAAGGTTTTTACTTCGTATGGCTTACCTCTCAAATAAGTTTTTGTCGAATCTGCTTTTGAAACTGTTTTGTAGTTTTCTTGACTGAAGATTTGCTGGGCCGTAAATAATAAGGCCAGAGCAATCAATGTTTTTAATCTCATGGATATTGGTTTATTGGTGCTGTATGCAGGTTTTTATAACAGATTAATTTATCCAAATTTTGAACTCGTGGCAAAAGTAAAAGAATCTGGGGATTGATCGGTTTCAAAACCGTTAAAAAATTATTGGTGTGCGGTTACAAATCTGAGATTCTTCGCTTCGCTCAGAATGACAGTTATTTATAAGAGTCTGAAGGAAGGTAGGGTAGTTTTGCGGCGAA
>Ga0302296_1000618_pt1 | contig 28747 bp, 18 predicted proteins | sample III_Fen_N3_1_FD_194546 | JGI IMG/M metagenome (GOLD analysis project Ga0302296, IMG submission 194546) | Peat permafrost microbial communities from Stordalen Mire near Abisko, Sweden - III_Fen_N3_1 | ecosystem: Environmental > Terrestrial > Soil > Wetlands > Permafrost | place: Sweden: Abisko...
CGAATCTGCATTGATTGCCATCCCGTAAGCGGGTACAATGATGGTTCGTGTAAGTGGTTTGATCATATGACCACGCCGCGATTCAACGGTAAGGTAAATTTCTAGGTTGCAGTACAAAGCATGTGCTTCATAGTGGTAAGAAATTCGATCAAGTGGCAGGGTCAGCGATTTATTTTTGCGTTTGGATACAATGTGAAGGGTTTTGTTTTCGGCATCTAAATGGATTTCTTTTGGAACTTTTCTACGGTAAATCCAGATCGGGGAGAAAACGATCAATACGATCGCTGCGCAAAACAAAAAATGACCGGGACTTTGCAGGTTAGATATAAAGCTTTCATTGCGAAGACGGTGCCTGCCGGGAAAAGATGTGATTAGATGAAATGCCAATATTGCCAATACCAATACCAATACGATTACCAATACCAGAAAGTCGGATTTTTTAGATTTGATCTGGAAAGATGATGGTTGGGGCATGTGTTTTTGTGATGAAATTAATGAAACGAAAGGAAACAAGATAAGATTGGGAGTATGAAAACTGGCAGTGACGGTAGAATTTTTCAACCGATTTCCTGAAATGATTTTCGAGAATTCCTGAATTTGGAAATTTTAGTGTTCGCAATAGTACGAACACTAAAATTTAAAACCGCTTAAAAATCAGATGGTTTAGTAACTAATCGAATGTTTCATCACACAACATACGTTATATCATGTGCTTCCCATGCTTTTGGGACTTCGAGTTTATTGATCATTCGCTCAACAGCTACTGCCGGAATCGGGAAATCGCGGTTGTTGTTCTGCGCCATCAGTTTTTTGTAGGGAACTTCCAAATAAACAATCCGAATGCGCGGGTGATAGAGTGAAAACAAATCGATGAGCTGCGAACGCATTTGTGCCGTAATATTGGTGGCGTTCCACACAAAGTCTTTCTTTTTGCGCAGGTATTCACGTGCTGTTTCTTTGGCTTCCTGGATAATCCGACCGTTTCCTTGTGCATCATTATGATCTACTTTGGCTTTTCGCCGCAGTTCATCCAACGAAATCACAGCGTAATCCGCAAGCTGTTGCTTGATGTAATAGTCTTTTCCGCTTCCTGCAATTCCCGACAGGAGCACTACTTCCGAAGTCGTATCATCAAACGGTTCATAATCGGCAGACTGTTCTTCTTTTCTGAAGTAAGAAAACCGCGATAAATTGCTCGGAAACGTTTTTGGCGGACCATAACAACCTTGTTCGATACACAACTCGCGAAACAACTCTATGCGGTAAAGCAATTCAGCCTGATCGGCACAAATTCGACCCAATACATCAGCTTTTGCTAGCATTACTAACAAACGAGTGTCTACCTCAAAACTGGATCTCAACAGGTATTTTACCGGTTCTTCTTTCTGAAAAACCCAAAGTGGTAACCCGTGATAGCGCACCAATCCAACAATCGCTTCGCGGATGGCAAATGGCGTTTCTATCTCGCGGTACAATATGCCACGAGCAGTTTGCGCGCCTTTTTTAGCATGACCCGGAGAAACAATTTCACCGTTTTCATCCAATTGCGTGGTCGAACGTTTTTCTACATCATGAAGCAATGCTGCCGCCATCAGTACGTGTTGTTCCTGTTCGGAAAGCAACTCAAATTCCGGCAATTGTTGCAACGCATCCATCACCATTCGGGTATGGATTGCCACATCGCCTTCAGCATGATGCACCGGACTTTGCGGAACGCCTTCCATATCACGCACCCACGAGAATTGCCGCAGCGTTTCCCAATCGTAATTTGAACTAATCTTCCACATGGCGCTCGGTTTTAAGTGAGGCACGTTTCCAATTACGGATCCAATGCTCGTCTGTTTTCACATGTCCTTTACGAACGTACTTCATTACGTTTTGCTGAAAATCGGTCACGTCGTATTCGTTGATGTTTCGCGTCACAATTCCTTCCATGGTACACGGTTGAAGCGTTTGCGTGTCGATGGAACCAAAAGTACTCGGTTGATGAACCAACTCCAAGATCTCGTTTTCGAATTGCTGACGATCCGAAAATTCGGTTTGTTGCGCTAATTGCGGCACCGTTGGGAAATCGAAGCAATTGGCAATAAAAACAGTTTCTTCCCACGATAACCATTTGTCGAGCATCCTCACACCGAACACATAATAATGCTCTTCGATTTCGGGATAAATGATCGAATGAATGGCATAGAGATTTTCGCCAAAGAGCTCATAATCGCCCAAATCATTCTTGAGTAAGTTCCATTTTTCTCGCAAAGCACGCGTCCAAGGTGAAACCGTTGGAGCCGCATGCGAACGGGCAAAAACACCGTATTGACTCAGACAATTGTTTTCACCGTCGAGTTTTTCTGTATGGATAACGGTTTTTAAGCGGGAAATGTTTTCCCAGTATTCGGTATTGATTCTATCGTCGCTTGTAGTTCCGGGAGAAAACGGATAATGATAGGTTCTCCCGTATTTTCTTGATATTGACATAATTGTTCTTTTTAGATAATACAATTTCTCTCCGCCTCAGGCGAAAGGATGAATTAATGTATCTGAAGAAAAATTACATGGTTTCTTGTCATCAAAAAAGTGTTGATTTCCGATCACCGTTAACCGAACGGCTCGGAAATAGTGTTGCAAAACTATGGATAAATTGCGAATGAACAAAAAAGGGTGCATTTTCAGCACCCTAAACGATCTTAATTATCGGTAATTGATTACACTTCTTTGCTTTTATCGATGTAGTATTTCCACAACTCTTGTTGCGATTGAAACGGAGGTCCGGAAGCTTGTTTGTAATTGTTGCGTTGGGCTTTATCGAGCACACGTGCTTTTACGGAATCGTTCCATTGCATTTTGAAAATGGCGGCCAATTCTTGCTGCAGATCAACATCGAAAATAGGTGTGCCCACTTCGATTCGTTTATCCAAGTTTCGTTCCATCCAATCGGCTGAACTGATGTAATAGAGCGGTTCGCCACCGTTGGCAAAAATCATCATGCGCGCATGTTCCAAGTACCGGTCAACAATGCTGATGGCTTCGATGTTCATGCTTTTATCTTTGACTTTCGGAATCAAACAGCACACACCACGAATGATCAATTCTACCTTTACACCTGCATTTGACGCTTCATACAACTTATCAATCAGCTTATTGTCGACCAAGTTGTTGTTTTTGAGCTGAATTTTTGCAGGCATTCCTTTCTTGGCGAATTTGATCTCATTTTGGATCAATCCGAGTAGTTTGCGACGCGAATTGACTGGAGAAACCGATAAATAGCGGAATGTATGGTGATGTAACGATTGTTCCATCATTTGAAATACGTGATGCACTTCCGTAGCGATGCGCCTGTCAACGGTCAATAAACCTAAATCGGTGTAAATTTCTGCCGATCGCTCGTTGAAATTTCCTGTTCCTACGTAGGTAATCAATTGTTCTTTTTTCTCGGAAACGCGCTTGATTTGAAGGAGTTTGGAGTGAATTTTCAATCCTTCGTATCCATACAAAACACGGGCACCATAATCTTTTAATCGCTCGGCCCAGTACAAGTTGTTTTCTTCGTCAAATCGGGCTTGAAGCTCCAATACAACCGTTACTTCCTTGCCATTACTCACAGCGTTGATCAATGCGTTCATCACTTGCGAACGATTAGCGACACGATACACATTGATTTTAATCGATTCTACTTTCGGATCGATGGCTGCTTCGCGTAGCAAATCCACCACATAATCAAACTTTTGGTAGGGGAAGTGGAGTAAAATATCCTTGCGAATGATTTGTTTGATGATACTGCGATGACCTTCAAGTTCGGGATGCGTGCAAGCCGTTTGTTTCGGGAATAAAAAATCAGGGTTTCCGAAATCAGGGAAACGCATAAAATCTTTGAAGTTGTGGTATTTACCACCTGCAATAGAATTGACACCAGTTTTCAGATTCAGGTTGCGCAAGAGTAGTTCCAACAAATCTTCTGGCATGCGGTGATCGTAAACCAAACGCACCGGTTCACCTTTTTTACGCTGTTTAATGCTCTTTTCCATCTTTTCGATGAAAGACATAGAGACGTCATCATCGAGGTTTAATTCGGCGTCGCGGGTAAACTTAAAGGTGAATGCTTCAATGATGTCAAATGAGAAAATCGGAAATAATTCTTCCAGATTCAGGCGAACGATATCATCCAGCAGGATAATTCCTTTTTTAGCTCCGTTTTTCAACGAGTAAAAACGCGGAATGGAAGAAGGAATTTCAAGCAATGCATAACGCACTTTCCGTTTTTGATCCCATTGCATGCGAATGGCCAGGTAAATGGCTTTGTCTCTTAATCGAGGAAAGGCATTTTTCCGATCCAAAATAATTGGCACCACATCGTGAACGATTTCTTTGCGGAAGTACTCGGTGAGTTCTGCGCGTTGACCTTCATCGATCGAGTTTTCGTCGAGGTGATAGATCGATTGTTTTTCAAACAATGAGATGATTTCTTTGTAGGTGTTTTCGAACATGCGTTGTTGTTTGATCACAACTGTTCGAATTTCATCGTACAAATCTTGTGGAGTTCCTCTAAAACCGTCTACTTTTTTGTTCTGGAGCGCGATCAAGCGTTTGATATTCGCTACCCGAACACGGTAAAACTCATCCATATTGTTGGAGTAGATTCCTAAGAAGCGCATACGTTCCACCAAGGGAACATTTTCGTCCATGGCTTCTTGCAACACACGTTCGTTGAATGACAACCAACTCAATTCGCGATTAATGTAGTACATACTACAAAAATGCACTTTATTCTGTTCTGATTTAAGCATTTTAACTCTCCAAATGCACAATTTACCCGAACGGGCACAATGGAACTAACCATCGTGCCACCGGGATAAGAAAACTCAATTGCTACGGTCAAAAGTAGGAGTTGAGTGACAGAATGGTGTTAAGAAAATGTTGTGCTTTTGTGATGGTTTTGTGGTTGGTTTTAATAAAAAAAAGTGGGGTCGCGATGAATCGTCATATAATCACAATCGACACCCAATACGAATAGTTACACTTTAATCTTCAAAGCAATTAAAACTTTGCACCCTTTGAGTCTCTGCGCCTACGCTGTAGCTTGTGCCATCGCTAAAGCTAATGGCGACATGCGATTAGCGCAAGCTTTGCGTTGAAAAATTCTTAACGCAAAGTTGCAAAGAGCGCAAAGGAGTTGCACATGTGCAACAACGGATTTGGCGAAAATTTCATTTTCTTATTTTGGCTGACACCGAATAATGGCGATTCTACAAAAATAAAAAAGCCTGCTTTTGTGATTGGTTTTAATGCAAGTGGGGTCGCGATTCATCGCGACCCCACTTCAATACTCTGCTGCAAGCTGAGAGCCAATTAAAAGTTTAACATCCGTTTTAGAACCTACTTCGGTTCTTTGATAAAAATAGAAGAAAAATCTAAAACTTCCAACGAATTGGTCTCAAAATCGCGAATTCGTGAATTGATCATTGTAATAAAATCATCTGTAATCATTGGAACAACTACTGCGTCATCAATAACCATTTGATCACAGGCGACTAGCAATTTCAGACGTTTTTGATCGTTTGATTCGCTGGCCGCTTCGCGGTATAATTTGTCGAAAGCGTCGCTTTTATACTTGAATGGATTGACGAATTTTGAGTGTTCTTTGATGTTTCCACCGTAGAATAAGCTCAAGAAACTTTCCGCATCCGGATAATCGGCAATCCAACCACTTACCCAAATAGCAGCAGTTCCGCTACTCACGGCTTTGTTGCGTTCGTCGATGCTGCACAACTTCACTTTCAAGTTGATGTTGAGGTTTGCTTTCATTTGTTCGGCAAAACCTTTCGCCAAACGGTGTCTGTCGGAATCTTTTTTCCCGTTAACGTAAATGGTCAATTCCGGAAAATTAGCCCCACCCGGATATCCGGCTTCGGCCAATAAACTCTGAGCTTTCGCTACATCGAACTTAAATCCTTTTACTTGATTGGAAGGATAAAAATCGCTGCTAGGAATAATTCCGTTGAGCAACGGATAACCTTCACCTTTCAACGTCATGTTAACGATTGATTCGCGGTCGATGGCCATATTCAGTGCCTGACGCACACGTTTGTCCTGAAATGCAGGGTTTGTGTGTGAAAGTCCGAAAAACGAAACCGAAAGCGATTGCTTGGAATCTACTTTGTGTTTTACGGTTTTACCGGCTTGTGCTTCTTGCAAAGAACCCAATACGTTTTCTACGTCATCGGCCGGAATTTCAAGTACCAAATCTATTTTTTGATTGCGGAAAGCCATCAATTCACTGCGTTTGTCGGTAGCATACGTCATTGTAATTGCTGCCAGAAACGGAAGTTGATTTCCGAATTCGTCTTTTCTCCAATAGCGTGGGTTGCGTTCCAATTCAATTTTGGATGCCGTCATTTCTTTCAATTTGAACGGCCCGGTACCAACAGGATGGTTTTTCAAGTCTTTTCCGTATTCATCGTACGCTTCTTTCGGGAAAACACCGAAACCGCCATATGTCAATACTTTATCGAAACTTGCAAAAGGCTCGGCCAGTGTAATGACCAAGGTGTTTTTGTTGGAAACTTTAATTCCGGAAACACCACCTTCTTTGAACGACTTTTTGGTAGCGTTGTAAAAATCACGTCCGCCTTTAATACGGTCAACCAACAACCAACTTACTTCATTTTCAGGAAGTCCGCTGCAAGCCATATCTAAGGTGAATTTGATGTCTTCTGCTGTCAATTCGCGTCCTTCACCACCAAAACAATCATCATCATGAAAGAAAACGCCTTTTCTGATTTTGAAGGTAAACGTGGTTGCATCGTTCGAAACGGTATAACTTTCTGCCAACGAAGGCACAACGTTTTTACCGGAAGCGTCTAAGCGCAATAATTGATCAAATACTTGGGAAGTAACACGTTGGGTGTAAATGTCGACGGCCTGAATCGGCAACAATCCCGACACCTTTTCCGGTGACATGAATCGAAATTCACCGCCGTATCGTTTTCCGCCAACTGCTTTCAAATCGGATAAATCGGTACTCGAATCAGAGCACGAAGCGATCGTTACTAAAGCAGCAGCGCAGATGATTATGTGTTTTAACATAAGGAGAAGAGTTTTCTTGTCGCGGAACAAATATAATAAATCATTGATACGATAACACCTATAACGTTTTATTAGAAGTGAAAAAGCCCCTTGGAGGAGGAGCTTTAACATTGTTGGTTTAATAAGAGTAGTTTATGTTGGTGTAACATAAGTTGATTCAAATATACATATTTTCTATTCAACGGTAAATAGTTGTTGAAAAAATTTTAGTATCCGACTTTTTCACGAACGCGCTTTAAAACGTCTTTTGCAGTCAGTCTTGCTTTTTCCGCGCCTATTTTCAACGCCGCATCAATTTCATCGAAGTTATTCATCAAATGATTGTAGCGCGAGCGTTCGTTTTCAAATTTGGATAAGATGAGATCAAACAAGGCCAATTTGGCGTGACCGTAACCATAACCGCCGGAAGTATAATTGGTGCGCATGGTTTGTACCGCATCGTCATCCGCCAAAAGCTTGTAAATGGCGAAGATCTTGCATTCATCCGGATTTTTGACATCTTCTAACCCTTTGCTATCGGTTACAATAGCCATTACTTGTTTGCGCAATTCTTTTTCGGGTAAAAAGATATTGATGAAGTTGTTGCGCGATTTACTCATTTTTTCACCGTCGATTCCCGGAACCAACATCGTGTTTTCATCAATTTTAGCTTCCGGCAACACAAATGTTTCGCCATTTAAGTGATGGAAACGTTCAGCTACATCGCGCGTCATTTCAATGTGCTGCAATTGGTCTTTTCCAACAGGAACCTGATGCGCATCGTACAACAAAATATCAGCGGCCATTAACATTGGATAAGTAAACAATCCGCCATTAACATCGCTCAAACGATCTTTTTTGTCTTTGTATCCATGAGCCAGTTCCATACGTGGAACGGGAAAAAAGCACAACAGGTACCACATCAACTCGGTTACTTCCGGAATATCGCTCTGACGGTAAAATACCGTTTTTTGTGGATCGAGTCCGCAAGCTAACCACACCGCTGCAGTTGAATACGTGTTTTGACGTAAAACGTTGCCATCTTTGATTTGTGTCAACGAATGCATATCGGCAATAAACAAAAACGATTCGTTTTCGCTGCTTTTCGCCAATTCGATTGCAGGTAAAATTGCTCCGAGTAAATTACCCAGATGCGGAGTTCCCGTACTTTGAATACCTGTGAGAATGCGTGCCATGAATTCTTTTTTCGCGAAAGTACAATTTTCAAAAGTTTGGAAACACAAAGACACAAAGGAATTTTGAAGTGTCGGGCGTGTTAAGGTCACAAAGGGATTTCAGTAAGAATGACTTTGTGTTCCTGATCAATGCAATTCATTGACCAAGATTAATATAAAACAGGGCTTGAACATTATTTTTAAACGAATGTATTAGTTCTTGTAAAGTGCGTTGAATGGCAACAATTGGAAAAACCACCTTTTTTTCACAACTAACAGCATGTCGAAAAATCATTTTGCACAATAGCCGATGAAAATCTTATTTTTGGAATATGAAGGCATTGTTGGGGATTCCGAGCTTGTTTTATAAACTGTATGTTGGGGTGGTCTTCGTAACCACTTTGATAGTGCTTTATCCCTTTTTCCTGATTATTCTTTCGCGCAAGTCATGGCGCAAGTATAGTTTTCCCTTGAATGTGTTTTGGAGTTATCTGGTACGTATTCTAATGCTGGTGCATGTGCGCAAATTGGCTTGTCCGAAGAAGATTCCCGATGGACCTTACCTAATCATTGCCAATCACGCTTCTTATTTCGATATTTTTCTGATGTATTCGTTACTTCCTCATCACCGATTTTTGTTTTTGGGGAAGAGTGAAATTTTGTCTTATCCGTTGGTGAAAACCTATTTCAAGCGCTTGAATATTCCGGTTCACCGTAGCGATCGCAGAAAGGCTGCTCAGTCGTTTATGCAGGCAAGGCAAGCCATTCAGGAAGGTTGGTCGTTGGTCGTTTTCCCTGAAGGAGGCATTCCGGATGAAGACACGCCTTCTATGATTCCGTTTAAAGAAGGAGCATTTAAATTGGCTAAAGGAGCAGGAATTCCCATTGTTCCGATCACGTTTATTGATAACTATCACTTGTTTTCGGACCCGGGTAATGTCTTAGGTCTGGCACATCCCGGAATTTCGCGGGTGATTATTCATCCGATTATTGATGCGGAGGAAGTAAAACACCTTTCCGAACGCGAATTGCTGGAAAAAACCTATCACATTATTGCTGCACCGCTTATAGAACGAGGGTTGATGTGTGGAAAGTAACCACGGGTTAAGATTCTAATATTTGGCTATTTTTTGCCACAGATTGCACGGATTTTCACAGATAATTTATTGGCAAAATTAATTTCAGTGGATCGGTCACATTAACCCAAAAAAAGAGGCCGCCCGAAAGCAGCCCCATTTCTCTTAAGTTGGTCAATTTAATCACGAGACATCAGAAGGCGTATTTACTCGAAGCTTAGCAATCTCAAGCTTGTGGAGTTGTCTTTCCAATTCATCTCTGATCTCCTTGTATTCCGGATTATAAGCCAGATTCGTATATTCGGAAGGGTCGTTCACCAAATCATACAATTCATATTGATTGTAGTAGGTGCCGAGCGCGTCAAAATAAATGTCAAATTTCCATTTTTCGGTTCTGATACAACGGATGCGATTGGCAGCTTTCACAGCCGACAGTTGACTGTTTGATCCTGCTTTTGTATCGTCGTAGGTGAATAGAATGCTATCCTGAACCGGTATTCCGTCTTCGATAATTGGCAACAAGCTGGTACCAGCCAATCCTGTTGGAGGATTGGAAACATTCGCCAATTCAATGAATGTAGGCATGATGTCAACCAACGTTGCTAAAGCCATCGACTGTTTTTGAGTATGATCCTTAAAAACCAAAGGGTTGGAAATTACGAGCGGAACACGCAACGCTTCTTCATAAGCAACAAACGTTTTTTGGCGCAAACCACCATGTGCCAAGCCCATTTCTCCATGGTCGGAAGTCATGGTAACAAATGCCGAATCGGCTAGTTTTTTACCATGTTCGTCTTCGCGGTACAATTCGTCGATGAAATAACCGATTTCTTTATCCACATGACTCAAAAGGTAGCCGTAAAAGTTGATGTAATCCAAGTTTTGCTCTAAGGAAGTCAGTGGTCCGAGTGAAGCAGCCATTCCGATCAGGATTTGTTCCTGGGCCATCGGTTTTTTGTTGCGCAACAATTCTTCACCGAAGGTATCCGGAAGCTTGATTTCTCTTCCCGACCACGCCGACGGATGGTAACCCGAAGTGGCAGCCGTTTTCGGATAAGCCAATACATCATGCGGATTAACCAACGATAAAATGAGGCAATAGGGTTGGTGATCTCCAGCTGCACGGCGAGCCCTTACTTCTTTCAAATACTGGATTGCTTCAGCGGTATATTTGGCATCGTGATTGGCATAACCACCACCAAAGTTAAGTGGATTCACATCTTCACCTGCATCGGGTGCTACCCAACCCATTGCTCCGAACAATGAAATATCTGCCGGAGTCAGATCATCGTAATTGGTTTTGGTACCGGTTGGAGCAACACCTTTACTCATGTGCCATTTTCCGCGGTACTGCACATCGTACCCTTCACCCCACATGACATTCATGATATTCGGCAGTGAGGTGTTTAACGTCGGTTCTCCGGGAGATAACAATCCACCTTCGGTTAGGGTTTGTGTTACGCCATGTTTGGCCGGGTAAACTCCCGTGAATAAAGTTGTTCGACTAGGAGAGCACATGCAAGTATTGCAAAATGCTCTGTCGAAACTAAAGCCGTTTTGTTTCAAAAAGGTAAGTGTCGGTAAGTTTTCTTCTTCCCATCCCGGGGGAAAATGTTGTGTTGCCCGTTGTTCATCGGTAATGATCAAGATGAGGTCGGGTTGTTTACCCAATTGTTCGAGGTTTTGTTTGAATCCCATTTTCTTCAGTTTTAATAGTGTGTTGTTACCGATTTGTGTGGAAGATGTTGGTGATTTAATGTTATTGGTTCAGGTTCCAGCTAGCTACAACAGAGTTGAGTTGTTGTGGTTTCGTAACATTGAGGTCTGTATACATGCAATTGAGCGTTACTGTGCCCGATTGAAGGGAGCTTGGAATCTGAAGCGTCATGATTCCACTTTGGATGATAAAATTACCTACCTTCAAATTGGCCGGAATAGTTGTCATTGGAGCCTGCTGAATTAAGGCAAGTGAATAAACCAACGTTGGACCGCTATAAAAAAATACTTGTGCGGTGTAATAATTGGAGACAATCGTAACCTGTACAAAAGAAGTGGCGTCGAGCATGAACGCCGGAAGTGTTAGTGGTAATGCCATAATCGTGTGTTTAGTGAGTTATTTATTCAATATAAAACCAGCACGATTCAAGACAAGACGTCTCCCGTTCAATGAATAGTATTGGTTATAATACGAACGGAAGATACAAATTATCATTTACCGTTCACTACAAATAACGAAAATTTGGGAGATTGTTCGGTAGGTAATAGTACCTGATTTCAATAAAATGTGTTTTTACGTGTTGCTTTTGAGCTTAAATTTTTAATTTATTTCAATGAACGTTGGTACAATGTTCATTTGGCATAAGTTTATTTTCGAATCTTAAGTAAAATAACGTTTAATAATTGATTAATAATCAGACTGAAATAGGGCGTTATTACAGTTCATTTTGAAGAGTCTGGAGTTCATATCTAATTAAAAAGTCTTGTTTAGCCTCAACCAATTGTGAATATATTAACGGAAAAATTGTTATTTTCACGGGTTAATTCAGCCGTTATCAAGCCGACTCACTTATTTTTTTAACAAATAGTGTTGTTTGTGAACAAAACTTCACGCTTACAGAAATGGTTTACAGCTATTACAAGCTTTCTCAGGACTAATTCAAGTGCTCTTGAAAGAATTAAATCACTAAAAACCAACAAGTTTGACTTTTTACTAATTCGATTTTGTATTTGAACTTGTTATTTAGGTTTAAAATCAGCGCCTTTATTTTTATCTATGTTTGCGCCGCATTTCGCAACAGAAACTACTGCTTCTACTATATTTTATTGATTGTCAATATTTATGAAGACACGGTGTTTTTTATCGTTGTGTACAAATGTTAAGGTTTGTGCTTTTTTGTTTGTTTTTAGTTGTTTTTCAGCTGTTGCTCAACCAGGCAAAAATGGACCACTAACTGTAAATTCCCTAAATACAGTTGTCAATTGCTACAGTGTTGTTACAGCAACTATTTCGGCAGGTACTTCTAGTGTTACAACAGATAATTCTTGCTCCATTGAGTGTGGTGATTTGGTAATGGTGTATCAGGCACAAGGCGCATCGATAAATACTTCAAATACTGATCAATACGGCTCAATAACGGGATACAATAGTAGTGGATTATATGAGTTCAACTATGTAGTTAGTAATGCTGGAGGTGTATTAACTGTTCAAACTCCTTGGGTGAATAATTATTCAGCTTCCGGAATGACCCAAATCATTAAAGTACCCCAATATACAACCTTAACTGTAAATGCAGGTGCGTCAATTGTTCCCTTGGCTTGGCAAGATATTAGCGGTCACAGAAAAGGTGGAGTTGTTGCAATTCATGCTACCGGCACTGTGTTGGTGAATGGAAGTATTAAAGCCAGTGCTTATGGTTTTAGACCTGGTTCGATTGAGCAAAACTCAACGAATAGTGGTGATCCGGAGGTTGCTGATTTTTTAACAAATTCATCCGTTAGAAGTGCTGAAAAAGGTGAGGGAATTGCTGGATTTGGTAGTGAATATGATGCTCTTGGAGGTCGTTACGGAAGAGGCGCCCCTGCTAATGGCGGCGGTGGCGGTAATGGACACAATGCTGGCGGTGGCGGCGGATCCAATGCCAATAACGGAAATGTTTACAATGGTCAAGGGGTAATGTGTACTTCATGTGCCGGTTCTGTTGCTTGGACACTTGATCCGTTTGTTATTAGTAATGGAAATGTACTCACGAATTCTTCCGGAGGTGGAAGGGGAGGTTATACGTATGCTTCAAGTAATCAAAATGCCTTAACGGTTGGACCAAATCAAACTGCATGGGGTGGTGATAATCGAAAAGCCATTGGAGGTTATGGAGGAAAACCATTATCCATTTTACCTGCGTCACGCATATTTTTTGGCGGTGGTGGCGGTGCCGGTGACTCGAATAACTCCGGGGCACTTGATGGTGGATTAGGTGGTGGTATTGTGTATATTATTGCACCGGCTATTACCGGATCGGGAACGATAGCTGCGAACGGTGGAGATGCCCTGAATCAGATTTCGCTCAGTACTTCCGGAGCAAATGATGCTCCTTCTGGCGGCGGCGGCGGCGGAACAATCATCTTGAAAGCATCTGTTGCAGGATCTGTTGTTTTGAATGCAACTGGCGGAAAAGGGGGTGACCAAGGTTTTCTTTCAGGCGAAAGCGAAGGTCCCGGCGGCGGCGGCGGCGGCGGATTTGTTGCGATTAGCGCAGGTTCTCCAGCGGTTAATGTACAAGGAGGAGCAAATGGAATTACGTTGTCGGGCTCGCTTACCGAATTTCTTCCAAACGGAGCTACTTCAGGGGCAGATGGACAAAGTCAGGCCGTTACGAATAGTTTTATTGTATACAATCCTGTATCTATTACGGTTTCTGTAAACACTCCGGTTTGTTCGGGGAGTGCTCTAAATTTTACAAGCGCGGTGAATTATCCGGGTGGAACCTATGCTTGGTCAGGACCTGCGGGCTTTACCTCAACAGTTCAAAATCCGATCATTGTTAACGCCACCATTGCTCATTCAGGAACGTATCAGGTAATTTATACTTCACCGGGTGGTTGCAAGGATACTGCATTTCAAACGGTAGTGGTGAATCAAACCCCAGCAATTGCTATTACTCCAACCAATCCATTGTGTGCTACTGAATGCAATGGGAATGCACTAATCGGATTTACAATGAATGGAACGGCTCCTTATAATTATCTGTGGAGCAATGGTCAAACCACCCAATCAGCATCCAATCTTTGTGCGGGCAATTTTACAGTGACAGTGACTGATTTTAAAGGTTGTACGACCAATGGATCGGTAACCATTGCAGCGCCTTTGGCATTAACGGCAACAGTATCGGCAATTGCTCCTTCTTGTTTTGGTTCGTGCAACGGAAGCATCACAGTTGTAGGGTTCGGAGGTACAGGAAGTAAACAATATAGTCTGAATGGTGGGGCATTTCAATCATCAGGGGTATTTACAGGCTTGTGTGCTGGAACCTATACGGTAACTGTAAAAGATGCCAATAATTGTACCTTTATAACCGGTATTTCGGTAACTCAGCCTACACCATTAAGCCTTAATTTGGTTGCTAGTATTCCTACAACTTGCGGACTAACTAATGGATCCATAACCGTATCTACATCAGGTGGAACATTGGCATACACCTATTCTATCGGCGGCGCGGGACAATCTTCCGGTACATTTAGTAACCTTGCCGCAGGAAGTTATTCCATATCTGTAACAGACGGTGCAGGTTGCGTGCAAACAATTACGGCAGCTGTAACGGCAACCAGTGTTCCGGTTGCTTCCATATTGAGTCAACAAAATGTAAGTTGTTTCGGTGGTTCTAACGGATCGGCACTTATTGGAATAACAGGTGGCACATCTCCGTACACTTATTCGATCAATGGTGGTCCTGCACAAACATCTAATTATTTCACCGCCCTTTCAGCCGGAAATTATTCGGTGGTTGTTACGGATGTAAACGGTTGTGCTACATCGGTGAACTTTACCATTACTTCGCCTACGCAACTCAGTTATACCTCAACAATGACACCAGTTTCGTGTAACGGGTTATGTGACGGAGGTATAACCATTACAGCATCCGGCGGAACGGCACCCTATACGTTTTCTACTAACAACGGTTCAACATTTTCAACAAACAATCCGATAACCGGATTATGTGCCGGAATAACGAATCTCGTAGTTCAGGATTTAAACGGATGTCTCGTTAATTCTACGGTAATTATAACAGAACCTGCACCTATTGCTGCAATATTATCCAACCTTAACCCAACGTGTAATGATGTATGTAACGGACAAATAACTGTTGCGGCGTCTGGTGGAAATGGAGGTTATTCCTACTCAACTGCTGGTGGAGCCTTTCAAGCATCACCTATTTTAACGGGTGTTTGTTCCGGTTTACAACAGGTTGTTGTTCAGGATTTGAATGGTTGTCAGCTAACTCAGCCTATCACTTTGGTAAATCCCCCTGAAATTATTGCGACCCAAGTTTCAATGGTTGAATCGAATTGTGGATTTAATAACGGATCACTGGAACTGCAGGCAAGTGGTGTAAATACACCGTTTCAGTATTCATTAAACGGAGGAGCATTTCAATCGACGGGAATATTTACAAATCTGTTCGGTGGCGGATATGAGTTAGTGGTAATGGACGCTCTAGGTTGCCTTGATTCCACCTTTTTTGGTGTGAATGATGTGGAAATGGATGGGATTTTGATCTCCACCACAAATGTGACCTGTAATGGAGGAAACGATGGAGCGGCTGAAGTAGCTAATATTGGAGGGCTTGCGCCGATTACCTTTGTATTGGACAATAATGCAGCAACCCAAATTAACGGGGTTTTTACTGGTTTGGAAGCAGGAAGTCACATAGCGGTGATTTACGATGGCGGATTATGTGTGTTTACCCTTCCATTTGATATTACGGAGCCCGATCCTATTGTGTTTTCAAGTGTTGTTACAGACGTAACCTGTGCCGGTGGTTCTAATGGACAGGTTCAGATAACACCTGTTTCAGGTGGAACGGGAGCCTATCAATACAGTATAGACAATAGTGCAACTTATGCAGCCGGAAATCTGTTTACAGGTTTAAGTGCTGGCTTGTATCCATTGGTGGTAAGAGATGCGAACTCTTGTAGTCAATCCGGACAGGCGATTTTGGATGAATCATCTCCCATAAGCATCACGGCCAATTTCACCAACCTGGTTTGTTTCGGAGACAGTAGCGGGTTGATTCTTTTAGGCGCCTCAGGTGGGAATGGCGGTTATCAATTTAGTATCGATAACGGAGCCAATTTTTCTGCTGCTGCTACATTTAATTCACTCGCAGCCGGAGTCTATCCTATTGTGATAAATGACCAGTTTGGTTGTTTTGAAGATAGTGTACTTGTACTTACAGAACCCAATTTACTTACAGCAACTCATACGGCAACCCCCGAATTATGCACCAACGCTTGTAATGGAACTGTCACCATTAATCCTTCCGGAGGAACAGCTGCCTATATGTACAGTATAGATAACGGGAATACGTTTGGCGTTGCAACTACATTGACCGGTTTGTGTGATGGGAATTACACCATTTTGGTACGTGATCAGCACTTATGTACGTATTCGTTTGTTGAAACGATAAGTGCTGCTACAGCCTTGTTTGTTTCGCCAGCTACCTTGTCATCTACTTGCAGCCAACCAAATGGGGCAATAACTCTAAGTGGTACCGGTGGAAACGGATCTTATTCATACAGTATTGATAACGGACAGAATTATGTCTCTTCGGGTTCATTTGTTGGACTTCCGGCCGCCTCATACCTTGTTTCTGTTCAAGATGGGAATGGTTGTATTGCCGATAGTGTGGCACTTATTGCGGATCAACCATCTCCTTTTATCAATGGCGTTTTTGTCACTGAAACCTCTTGTAATAGTGTGTGTGACGGAACGATTACAGTGGATGCACTAGGTGGTTCCGGGATATTGAATTATTCGATTGGTTCGGGTAATCAAGTGTCAAACATATTCTCTGGCTTGTGTGCAGGTACTTACGACGTTGTTATTAGCGACATTAATGGTTGTTCTGACACAGCCATTGCCGTTGTGGGAGAGCCGGTAGTATTGAGTTTTGCATCAACGACTACTGATTTAACCTGTAACCAAAATGCTTCCGGTAGTATAACCATTGTAGCTCAAGGCGGCACCATTCCGTATCAGTATTCATACGATAATGGTTTGACCTATACATCCGCTGCTTCGTTGCAATACATAAGTGCAGGTGTTTACAATCTTGTTGTGAAGGATGACAATGGTTGCAGTGCAATTGGTCAGGAAATTGTTGCTGAACCAACTGTTCTTGTGGCTTCTGTTACACCTGTAAATCCAACTTGTTTTGGGTCTTGTGATGGCACTGCTACAGTAGTTGCTTCAGGTGGAACGGCGGGTTATACTGCTACTTGGTTGCCCAATAGCAACAACGCATCTTGGGATCAAATTACTGATTTATGTGCCGGATATTATTCAGTAACAGTAACAGATCAGAATGGTTGTCAGGCAGTTGATTCTTTTCAGGTAATTGAACCCGCTTTGTACACAATTACTGATATTACGGTAACCAATCCATCTTGTTTTGCCGATTGTAACGGAAGTATTACTGTTTCAGCCGTTGATGGTACTTCATTTAGCTTTGATGGCGGGGTTACAACCAGTCCCTCGGCTAGTATTACCTCAATCTGTGCGGGTAATTACTCTATTCAGGTAGTGAATTCAATCGGATGCATCGCGAATGCTTCGGTAACCGTTACAGAACCTACACCATTGATGATCATTTCCACGCTCGATAGTTTGATGTGTATGGCTGATACCGTTCCATTGTTTGCTTTTGCCTATGGTGGAACACAACCCTACCAGTATTTTTGGGATAACGGGGTAACAGCTCAATCACAGGATGTTCATCCAGCCTCTCCGATAACGTATTCCGTTTTTGCTACCGATACCAACGGATGTGTGAGTCCTGTTGTTTCAACTAATTTCACCATGTTACCGCCATTGGCAATTAATCTTGTTTCTGATACAACTATTTGTTTAGGAAGTGCGATTGAACTATCCATAAATGTATTGTCCGGAACTCAACCGTATAGTTTCAGCTGGAATTCATCCGCGAGTGATACGTTGTCAGAATTATCAGTTGTGCCGCTATTCCCTTCACAGTATACAGCTACGGTTTCAGATGTATGTTATACATTGGATACAATTGTAAACGTAGGTTTACACCCAGTTCCTCAATTTGCTCCGTTGTTTGATATGATGCAAGGTTGTTCACCGCTAACCGTTTCATTAGATACTGTTGGTTTATCGTTTTTGGATAATTGTACGTGGACTTTCTCTGACGGACAGGTCATAAACGGCTGTAATAGCGTTTCGGCAACGTTCACCGATCCCGGATGCTATGATTTGACCTATACCGGATCTACCATCAACGGTTGTCCGTTGAATCTTCAATTTAACGATGTGATTTGCGTTTTTACAGATCCGATTGCTGATTTCACCTATTCGCCTTTTCAACCAACCGTTTTTGACAATCAAGTTCATTTTACAGACCAATCCATAGGAGCTGATTCGTATCAATGGAATTATACCGGATATGGCAGTTCAACCTTGCAAAATCCTTCCTATACCTTTTATGGGGTTGATCCGCATGAAAAAGTTGAAGTCTGTTTAGAGGTCACGTCATTTTACGGTTGTGTTGATTCTGTTTGTAAGACGATCACGTTCAATGATGAATTCTTGATGTATGTACCGAATACGTTTACACCTGATGGCGATGAATACAACAACACCTTTTATCCGGTATTTCCGGAAGGTTCTTTGATTGAAGATTACAGTTTAATTGTGTTTGATCGTTGGGGAGAAGTCATTTTTGAATCCATGAATCCTGAAGTAGGCTGGGATGGTTCGTATCACGGAAAAAATTCCCAAGATGGAACATACACCTGGTTGATTGAATTACGTGAGGGAAATAAAAATGAGCGAAAAAAGTTTGTGGGACATGTCAGCTTGTTGAGATAAGCGCACTTACTGAAGATGCAGTGCCTGGAAATGCGTTTGCACAATCTCCAAACAAATGCTTAAATTTGCCCTATGAAAATTACGGAAGAAACCATAGACCATATTGCTCATTTAGCGCGTTTGCGTTTTGAAGGACCTGCGAAAGCAGCTATTCAACAAGATTTGGAGAATATCATTGGCTTTATGGGGAAGCTTTCTGAAGTACCTACCGACAATGTAGAACCATTGGTTTTTATGAGCGATGAAGTAAACGTGTTGCGCGAAGATGTTGCCGAACAATCGGTAACGCAGGCTGAAGCGTTGAAAAATGCTCCGAAAAAGGATTCGGATTATTTCCGTATTCCGAAGGTGTTGGATAAGTAATTTTTATTCTTGAATTTTCAAAAAGTTTCTTGGTAATATTGCAATATTACTATGTTTTTGATAATCAGTTTTTTACGAATTTTTAGTGGGCGGGTTTGTTGTTTGTTGTTGGATTCCTATTCGGGATTAACAGCAATCATTTATGTCTAATTTTATGATTATCAGCATGTTGCATATTATGCAATTGGTTTTTTAAACACTAAAACGAATAGTAATATTGCAATATTACTATCTTGTTGATAATCATTTAGTTGAATCTAAAGCCATCTAAGAAAAGCTGTCCAGCAGTAAAACTCGGATATTCAGTGGCGCCATAAATAAACATGATAGCGAGTGTAGAACCATCCGCCCAGCCTTTTACCGACCACTGATCGCCTTCTTCATCTTCCCAATAATCAATCATTCCAGCTGCCGAAGGATTGCTTTCCATCGTGTGACCTGTTCCATAACCGGCTGCGCCCACAATGCTAAATGAAGTTTGAAGGTAATCAAGGTATGAAGTCAGCATTGATTCTTTTTCTTCGGCATTTTCCATCACTAGGTCGTTTAGTTTTACAACAATGATGGAATAATGAAAATCGCCCGACAAAAAATCGCCAGTGTAAACTTTGGCGCTATCAGGTGAATAACTCACGTCGAACACCATTTCTACATCTTCCGGAAAATAAGCATAACAACCGCTATTATCGATGGGTTGTTTTACGAAACGAGGTGGAGTGAAATCGTCTTCCTGTGCGTTGGAAAAGCCCCAAAATAGCGACAATATCAGAGAAATGGCAATTGTTTTCATAAGCGTAAGTTACTTCAGCAAATATAGTTGAATGTGTGTTGATCAGACTACTACATTTGGCGTATTTTGCCGAGGTTATGCAAAGAGTGTGCCGTAGAGCTTGCAAGCAACACGTTAAGTGTTTGGCGAACCAGAATTGCAACTATTCTCAAAACCTACGACCGAATTGCCTTAATCCCCGGCAACTCAATTCCCTCTAAGTACTCCAACATCGCTCCACCACCGGTAGAAACATAACTTACTTTATCCGCCAACCCGAATTGATTGATTGCCGCTACCGAATCACCTCCTCCGATAAGTGAGAAAGCACCTTTCGCTGTAGCGCGAACAATGGCATTGGCTATTTCAGCGGTTCCAGTTTGGAAATTGCTCATTTCAAAAACTCCCATCGGACCGTTCCACAAAATCAATTTCGAAGATTCGATGATTTCAGCACAGGCTTTAATGGTTTCCGGACCTACATCCAAGCCCATCCATCCGCTCGGAATAGCACCAATTGCCACTAATTGTCTGCTGGCGTTGTTATCAAATTTATCGGCAACAACGGTATCGGTAGGAATATACAAGTCAACGCCTTTTGCTTTTGCTTTCGCGATGATGTCTCGTGCAACGCCCAAATACTCGTCTTCAACCAACGAATTGCCAACTTCACCGCCCATAGCTTTTACAAACGTATACGCCATTCCACCACCCACAATCAGGTGATCTACTTTTTCCAATAAGCGCTCGATGATGGTGATTTTAGACGACACTTTCGCACCACCTACAATAGCTGTCAACGGTTTTTCTGTGCTGTTCAATACGCGATCAACACTTTTGATTTCAGCTTCCAATAAAAAACCGAACATTTTATCATTTGGGAAATAGTTGGCTACTACTGTTGTGCTGGCATGTGCTCTGTGAGCCGTTCCGAATGCATCGTTCACGTAAACATCACCGTGTTTCGAAAGTTGCTCGGCAAACGATTCGGTTCCTGCAGTTTCTTGTTTGTAAAAACGAACGTTTTCCAACAGTAAAACTTCGCCTGGTTTCAGGTTAGCACTCATGTCCAAAGCAGCCGATCCAATGCAATCTGCGGCAAATTTCACCGGTTTTCCTAATAAGTGTTCTATCGTAGGAAGAATGTGACGCAATGAAAAACGATCTTCGGCACCTTCTTTCGGTCGACCTAAATGCGAACACAATACCACACTTCCACCGTTATCCAAAATATGGTTAATAGTTGGTAATGCTGCACGAATGCGGGTATCGTCGGTTACTTCGAGTGTTTCTTTGTTCAACGGAACGTTAAAATCCACACGCACCAACGCACGTTTTCCGGTAAAGTCGTAAGAAGCAATTGATTCCATAAGAAAGCCTGTTTTTTTGGACTGCAAAGTTATTGATTAATTGTGGAAGATGAAATTTAAACGAGCTCTGAGTTAAGTTCAAATGAAATAGTAGTATAATCCCAAAACAATCAATGTTCCATCCCAAATAAACTCGAGCATCAAGAGGCGCTGCGGCGTTTGTTTCCACCATAAACCGAATAATGCGCTGAAAAAGATAATGAATAGTAGGAAATGAATTGAATGTAAGTAGAATAGAAGGGCTATGAGCGACACGATAATCACTGTACCAACTATTTGCGAAGCGAAAATTCCAATCGTTTGTGGTAATGTTTTCATGGACGTGGAATCGTAAGCTAAATCACGAATATCAAAGGGAATAATCTGAACAAAGATGAAGAATCCAATGACTACCAAATCTGTATAAACGATATCAATTCTGTACTGGAGTAAAGGAAAATAAAGTAACAGTACCCAAACAGCAGTAATCAACCCATTTTTTAGTCCGCTTATTTCGCGCAATGATTTCCCTAGAAGTGGCACTGGTAAAGCATATCCCATAACAATGATTCCAGCAATGATCAATACCCAAAGTGTTGAATAGTTTATTGAAAAGAGAAAAAAGAGTGATGTTGCCACTAGTAGGAATAATCCGACTATTAAAATAATAAAAGTGCGATGCTGATTGAGCCAGCGACTGCGGTCGGTTGAAATTTGAGCGTTTTCAAAGTTCTTGTTGCGCACCAAACGGTGAAAGTTATAGGTAACAAACGTACCTGAAAATGCAAAAAGTCCCCAGTAAAATGAGGAATAGATGTGATGATAATGGCATACCCCTGTAACTAATGATCCCACACTTAACGCAACCCAACAATTGGAAAAAAGCAGGAAGCGGATCGTATGGTTTAACAGTTGTTTCACCGGTTTTCCAATACGTTTTCTACGGTAATTTGTTCAATGCAAGTACATGGCTTTTTGGCTTTGCAGGTCGCACAATCCGGATCGAATACCAAGGCCACTGCACGTTCACCCAACGCTCGCCACCTGCCCGGATGAATCGGAATACGGGGCGAAAACAACCCGATGGCGCGTTTGCCTAGAAATCCGGCAATGTGTAAGGGCCCGGTGCTGCAGGCAACCAAAAGATCAATCCGACTCAGTAATACAAGTAGTTGCTCAATAGTGAGTTGACCTGTTGTGTCGATGATCAATGCGTTATCCGGCAAAGCTGCGCGAAACAAAGCACCTTCTTGTTCGGTTCCGGTAAAAAAGACCGTTGTTTGGTCGGCAATTAATCGGTTCGCTAGCTCGATGTAGTTTTCCATCGGCCATTCGCGTGCACTTCCCTGCGATTTAGGATGTAACACAGCTGCACTTTTAGCTTGCTGTAAAGCACGTTCAATGGTTTCAGGTAATTCCACACCCGGAACATGGAAAAGCTTTGTCCAGGTGTTTAATTGGTCAAAACTCGGCAGTTTTTCTACACCGAGCGGACGTAACAATTCAAAATTGAGCTGCGCCTCGTGTTCTGAAGAACGTTTACGCGAAAAACTTGGGCGAATATTGCAGGTAAGCAAGTGAAATCCGCGATGCGAGGTACCAATACGTGCCGGAACTACGGCTTTTTTGAACAACTGTGCCAATTCCTTGCGCGGAAAGACATGAACGATGATATCAAATTGTTGTTCCTGAATAAACCGAACGCGTGATTGTGGTGGCAAAGCTTCCAGCTCTTCTAGTGTCAAGACAGCGTCTACGCCTTGGTAACACGAAACAATTGCTTTGGTATAATTTCGGCACAAAAAAGTAATGTGACAGCTCGGATACGTTTCTTTGAGCCAAGCCACGGTTGGTAAGGTGAGCATTACATCGCCAATGCTATCGGTGCGACTGATAACAATGCGTTTTTCGGTGCAATCAATGGGTGTTTTCACGGTGTAATCGAATCAGTTCTTTGTATTTCACAACATTGGATTGGGCACTTATTTGAGCAATTTTGAAACCCATCCAACCGTCTAAAAAGCCTTTCTTGAGCAGATACATGGCAATGAATCGGCCGATAGCGCTAATATAAGGTTTTAAGAACCCTACTTTTTTGCCGGCCATGAAGAATTTTTTGGCGGTTAGCAACGAATATTTGTCGGCACGTGCGCGATGATCCACATAGGAGTAGTACGAATAATGTTCCACTACGGCTTTGAAGGTATGGTGCGCCGGTTCGGGCGTAATCAATACTTCATGCACGTATTCTCCCGACCAATACGAACCTTCTTTCGGAAACAAGCGCGGTTTGATATCCGGAAACCAGCCACTGTGGTAAATCCACTTTCCGCAGTAATTGGTAAGACGGTTTACATTGTAACTTCCTGCTAGACCTGCTGCTTTTGCTTGTTGTATTTCGGTAATCAGGTCCTGACTCAAGGCTTCGTCGGCATCAAGTGAAAGAATGTAATCACAGGTTACTAGCGAATTGAGGTAATTCTTTGTGGCTGCGTAACCTTCCCAGGCCCGTTGCACAAATTGTGCATTGTAGCTGGCGCAAATTTCACCTGTTTTATCCGTCGAAAACGCATCCAATACAATGATTTCATCGGCAATAGACTGCACCGAAGCCAAACACCGTGCGATGTTGCGTTCTTCGTTGAGCGTAATGACGACTACTGCCAGTTTTTTCATTGACTGCGTGAGTATTTGAGTTATTTAGTTTCTACGTTTTTCAGTTTGGAGTAACTTAAAAACTTCCCAACTGTCCAACTCATGAAACTAAAAACAATGCAAGTCGCTAAAATACAATGAAAGGGCTTAAGATGTGTGGAATTGGCGGAATAAACGTGATGATTCAGGTTAAAAATCGGTAATTATCCCATGTAAATTGGTTCCGTATTCAAGATGTTCTTCACTACTTGTCCCGGTAAGATTCTGTAAACGGGAATGTTCAGCCCGTATTTCTCACAACAAGCAAGAATACTGCTATCAATTTGCTCATCTGAATATCGGGAAGAAAAATGGCCTATAATCAAACTACCAAGCGTAATTTCCGAAGCATATTTGATGACTTCTTCCAAATAACTGTGTTTGTTTCCGTGCGTTTGAATTTTCTCATCTTCGGGAGTGCCTAAAAAAGTGGCTTCGTGAATCAATATTTCGGAATGATCCCAATGCTCGAAATTTTCGCAAGGTGTATCTCCACTGTAGGCGAATAATGTTGTTTTCATCTCCGAATGCGTAGCTTCCTTTCCCAGTTGCTCTATTGCGGTTTTGATTTCCGTTCCACTTAAGCTTACAAATTCTGGTTTTAGTTTCCATTTTACCTGAACAACTTTGTACCCAAGGCTTTTGTGAATACCTGTTTCGCACGGCACATGATTGTTTCTGATGGCTTCAACGTAAACGTCTTTCTTGATCCACGTAATTGTTCTGTCAATTATTGGGATCCATTGAGCTTGAATAGTATGTTGATCAAATTTTGAAGTGAAATCTTTTATCGCTGGAAAAGAACCACAATCTTTCGGGTAATGAATCATCGGAAATCCGGGTCGTGCATTGAGTTGTAAAAACTGTAATAATCCGGTTAAATGATCGCGATCGGCATGTGTGATAAATGCATGTTCGATTTTACGACTTTTTTGCAGAATAGATGAGGTGAGCCCGTCTCCGCAATCGAACAATAAGCCAAGTTCTTCAACAAAATACCAAGTTGAAAATAGCGCGGTGGAATATCCTGTGATTGTAAGATTCATGATAACTACAAGAATAGTAAATCCTATTCAATAATCTAACTTTCAAGATGACTAGACAATAGTTGTTTCACGGTTGTCCACTTGATTCCTTTGTACCGCTCATTGTCTAGTTGGTCAATGGTGGAACGCTCGTCGATCATGTTGTGCATATACTGCATTCCTTGCCAGGCAGGATAAAGTTCTTTTTTGCCCGGAGCCATGAATCTGGCAATTTTGATCAAGAGGCCCAGTAAGCGTTTTCCTCCCGGTCGTATGGAAGAATGCGGTTCTCCGGTAATTTCGCTCATTACGTTTTTCACTTCCCGCGGACTAATGCGATCTCCAGCGATTCTTAGATAACGAGGCGTTGTCTCATCCATGGCTACACAAGCCGTATAGGCCGCCGTGTTGTCCATTGTTGTAAATCCCCATCGGAAATCGGCCTTTCCCCAATAAAGAATCAACTTGCGTTTAAAGAAAATGAGTGGCATTTCATTGGTCAACATGTCCATGAATGCACCATTGAAGATACTAGTAGCTTGAATAGGGCTAGCGTCTAAATAGGTGTGAAATTCTCTCCGTAAATCTAAATTTCTGTTTTCACCCTCCGAAAATTGGGTAAAGTCTAACGAGTAATCGGAAGGAATGAAACGTGGAACACCCGCCGAAATAGCTGCATCCAGTAAGTTTTTTTGTGCGTCTAGTATCACATCACGTAATCCAGCAAGAACTGAAACAACGCAAGAAACGCCTTTGCATGCAATTGTTAATTCTTCCGTATTCCAATGCTTGATCTGAAATACGGATGCACCCAATTCTTGAAGCATCACCACTTTTTGCGGATCGCTTTCAGGTCGGGTGATAATGCGCACAGAAGCACCTTTTTTGAGTAACGCTTTTACAATTCGTTCGCCAAGATTTCCCGCAGCACCGGCAACTAGTATTGTGTTTTCCATAGTTCTCTGATGCAGAAAATAGTAAGTCTACACTCGTTTTGATCAAACACGTATATACCTGCTATTGTTTTACAACCGCTTTAGAAAAACAAAATGGAATGATTAAAGTTTCTTGCGTTTTTCAGTTTCCGGAGTTCATCGAATAACTTCTAAAACTATCCAACTCAAAAAACTCCTTTACTTAATACGAATCTTCTGACCAACCGAAATTCTGCTGGTATTCACGCTCGGATTCAGTTTTTTCAACTGCGTAACCGTTAACCCATGACGACCAGCAATGGCAGAGAACGTATCACCCGAACGCACGGAATAGTATTTTTTGCGCACTTCCGGCTTCGGTTGAGGCTTTGGTGGCGTGTTAACTGGTGGTTGAATGGTTTCTTGCAATGTATCCGATTCGTTTACCTTCAGCGCATCTTGCTGTTGTTGCAAGTATTCCGGATTTTCAACCGTAGTAGTGACTTTGGTCTGAATTTTCAGCATTTGTCCTACATTGATCCGTGTACTGGCCAATTGATTCCAGTCCATTACTTCTTGAATGGAAGCATTGTATTGCGAGGCAATTTTCCCTAAACTTTCGCCCGTTTTTACGCGGTGATAGGTGTAATTGATTGTAGTAACCACTTGCGTTTTCGGGATTTCCTTCACCGGATTAGGGTTCGAAATCACAATTTGGTCGGGATTGTTGCCATTGTTTACCGGCGGTGTTATTACCTTCGGAACGGTATTGCCAACGCCATATAAACGACGTTCGGTGATGTACAACGAATCTTCTAAACTTACCAGCAAACCGATTTTTTCCAACGGACCCGTAATGCATTGCTGTGGATACGTTGGTGGAATGTAGGTTGTTTTGTAAACCGGGTTCAAGGCTTGAATGTCTTCGGGTGTCCAGCCCACCAATTTATCAATGGTTTGCATGTGGATGCCGCTGTTCAAACACATCGTATCCAACTGGTAATAGTGAATTTTCGATTCGGCCGGAAGAATGTTGTGCTCGGCATGATACGTGAGCAAATACGCAGCAGCGATGAAGTTGGGAACGTAACCTTGCGTTTCGGAAGGTAAAAACGGTCTGATTTCCCAGTAAGTGCGTTTTCCACCCGAACGTTTAATGGCTTTGTTGACGTTGCCCGGACCTGCATTGTAAGCCGCAAGTGCCAGGTTCCAATCGTCGTAAATACTGTATAATTTTTTCAGGTAACGGCAAGCTGCATCGGTTGCTTTCAACGGATCCATGCGCTCGTCGATGTAAGAATTCTCTGATAGACCGTACTGTTTTCCGGTTGCGTACATGAATTGCCACAAGCCCAAAGCTCCGGCGCGCGATTTTACCTGCGGACGTAAACCACTTTCAATCACCGAAAGGTATTTCAACTCCAGTGGAAGATCGTATTCGGCCAATTTTTCTTCGTATAAATCGAAATACAGTTTTGAACGACCCAAGACCACTTTCGCAAAATTGCGGCGGTTTTCGGCAAAAAACTTAATGGTTGTGAGTGAAACGTTGTTGCAGTCGAATCCGAAATTGGAAACTTCGTTCATTTTTGCCAAACGCTTACAGTAATCATCATCCGTAAACTCCGGAATGCTCCCGGCTTCGTAAGCCAATGCATCAATAATGGAATCGATAGATCCGTTTGAAGCTAATTCTGCGTAATAACTGGAAAGACTTTGTTCGACCATGCGGCTAAAAGCAGCTCCGCTCAAGGTGTCTTTTACCGGAGGATATCCTTGAGCTTTTAGGGCTGTTGAAAAAAGGATGCATCCGATAGTGATGACAAAGCGGAGTTGTTTGTTTACCTGCATAAGCTTTATGGGGTTGTCGCAACCAGGTGCTGTGCGAAGTTTAGTAGTTCGTGCTCTTTAAATGCATCGGCCATTAACTGAATACCGAAAGGCAACCCGTTACTGTGGTGACCGAGCGGAATAGAAATAGCCGGATTGCCTGTAAGATTGGCATGAACCGTAAAAATATCTTGTAAGTACATCTGAATCGGGTCGTTTACCGCACCGCTTTCAAATGCTGTTGCAGGCGTAGTTGGCAATAATAACAAATCGTATTCGGCAAAAATAGCCTTGGTTTTGTCTTGCAATACCCTGCGCACTTTCATGCCTTTGGTGTAATACGCATCGTAATACCCGTGCGAAAGCACAAATGTTCCGGCCATGATACGGCGTTTTACTTCCGGCCCGAAACCTTCGGTGCGTGAAAGAACATACGTTTCTTCCACACCTTGTGCTTGCGTGCTGCGATGACCATAATGAACACCGTCGAAACGCGATAAGTTGGAAGAAGCTTCTGCCGTTGTCAATACGTAATATGTAGGAACCAAATAATCCAAATACGGGAAACTCACCGGTTCTACCGTATGACCTTCAGCGCGTAATTGTGCGATAATGGTTTCCAATCGCTGACGCACTTCAGCATCCACATTTTCGTTTTCCAACGCTTCTTTTAAGTAAGCAATGCGTTGTTTCGAAGGTGTGGAGAAAGAAGCATACTGTTCTGTTGGTCGTGAAGTAGACGTACTGTCCATCGGATCTTTGCCCGCCATGATTTCCAGCAACAAAGCGCTGTCTTCAATGGAATTCGTCAACGGACCGATTTGGTCAAACGACGAAGCATAAGCGATCAAACCGTAGCGACTAATACGACCGTAAGTCGGTTTTAAAC
>Ga0302296_1000619_pt1 | contig 28689 bp, 24 predicted proteins | sample III_Fen_N3_1_FD_194546 | JGI IMG/M metagenome (GOLD analysis project Ga0302296, IMG submission 194546) | Peat permafrost microbial communities from Stordalen Mire near Abisko, Sweden - III_Fen_N3_1 | ecosystem: Environmental > Terrestrial > Soil > Wetlands > Permafrost | place: Sweden: Abisko...
TTGTGATTAATAAACCATCGGGTGAAATAATTCCACTACTACAACCTTTACCAAACATCGGGAAGGCATCCATGAAATTTGAACTATCAGGATTATATAAATCTTTTTTTGATAATTGTAAGCCTGTCAATTGCATGCTTTTAAAGATACTATCGGGAATATTTGATGGAATCCACATTCCTTCATCAGCCTTTAGTTCTAATGGTAATAGTGCTATAAATAGTAAGCTATATTTAAGCCATTTTAACATGCAAATTGTTTTAATGTTGAATACAATTTTTGAGTTGGAAGTCCCATTACGTTATAAAATGATCCAACAATTTTTTCTATCCCAACATAACCAATCCACTCTTGAACACCATATGATCCTGCTTTGTCAAATGGTTTATATTTATCGACATACCATTCTATTTCTTCTGTTGAAATCGGTTGAAAGAAAACTTCAGAAGCATCGTATGCTGTTATTTTTTTGTCTTTAGTACCAACGGTAATTCCTGTGTATACAAAATGACTTTTATTTGAAAGTTTTTGTAACATTTTAATTGCATGATTTCTATCTCTGGGTTTACCTAGCATTTCATTTTCTATACAAACAATTGTATCGGCTGTAATAAGTAATTCGTTGTTTGCCAATTCACTTTGATAAGCATTAAACTTTAATTCAGATAAGTAAGTAGCAATTGCTTGATTCTTTAAGTTTTCGGGAAATGATTCATCAATATCTTTGCTAATTCTTACTTCAAAGGTAAAGCCCATATCTTTTAGTAGTTGCTGACGACGAGGTGATTGCGATGCTAATACAATTGAATATTTGCTAATATCGATGAAATTATTCATGCTAAAAACTATCTTTAATAATAAAGTATAAAATGATTAAATATAGAATTCCAGTCACCATTATTATTTTGGCAATTCGACTAGCAAATGTGTAATCTTTTTCCTGTTTAGCTACAATTATTTTATACATTAAAAATAATGAAGGTAATATAACAAGTATTCCTAAATACCACTTAGATATGTCATTATCTATATATAAAAGGATTGCCCAACTAACAGCTAAAGTGAAAATCAACTGTAATGCAACAACAATAATTTTTGCGTTTTGAATTCCTAAAATTATTGGAATTGATTTCCGTCCATATGCATTATCGCCTTCAAAATCTTCAATGTCTTTAATAATTTCACGAACTATTGTTGATATAAATGCAAAGAATGAAAATCCTAAAATCCAGAAAACGATGTCATTGAAATTTAGGTAATAGTATTGAAGCTGACTTTTGTAGGTCAAGTTTAATGGGATTATTTCGTAGATTAAAACAAGTATTGGAATCATAGCTGTAAGTATTGCTACAATGAGATTCCCGATTATTAATTCACGTTTGAAAATGGTTGAATAGTACCAAAGTAGTCCCGCTGTAAAGATGAAAATAAAGCCTAAGTTAGACATTTCAATTTTCCATGATATGTAGAAACCTAATACTATTCCTATTATATTGAATATCCAATGAATTACAAGAGCAGATCTTATTGATATTTTTTTACCTAAAACAACATTTTGAGGATGATTGATCATATCAATGCTTAAATCGAAATAATCATTTATGACATAACCTGCAGCAGTAATTAAAACGGTAGCTAAAACTAGAAAGAAAAAGTCGAGATTGCTGAATTGTGGAATCATTTGTATTCCTAATATTCGGCTGTAGTGAAAAGTCAGATTTGGCTTAATTAAACAGTAGAGTAGCAAGTATTGTAATACTGCTAGCATTATCAAGTTTTTAAGTCTAATAAGTTTTAAAAAATCTTTAATCATTATTCTAAAAGTTTATTACCAAACAAAAGCGTCGGTATCGGCCCATTTGCCCTGAAGTTTTAAGGTTTGCTCTATTACATCACGAACACAGCCATCGCCCGATCGTTTATCTGATACATATTTCGATATTTCAATTATTTCTTTAGCTGCATCATGAGGACAAGTTGCTAATCCTGCCATTCTCATTACTAATAGATCGGGTAGGTCGTCACCCATATATAAAATATCGTCGGCGGTGAGTTTATGTTTTGCAAGAAACGTTTTGAAATCGTCACGTTTATCTTTCGATGCTATAAAAATATCGGTAACTCCTAATTCTTCAAAACGAACTCGAATTGATTCACATTTTCCACCAGTTATAATTCCAATTGGATAGCCTTTTTTTACAGCAAAATGAACGGCATAACCATCTTTAACATTCATGTTTCGCATTTGTTTTCCATCAGGCATAATCATTATTTTACCATCGGTAAATACGCCATCTACATCAAATACAAAACCTTTAATATGGTTTAACTTTTTCTTAAATTCCGACATCTTATTCTTTATTATACATTGTAGTAATACTACTACTTATTATTGTGTAAATTTCTTGAAAAATTGGATTACTTGTTAACATTTTAGAATGTTTCTCTAAAATTTTTATATCATTCCTTTTTGCTGGTCCAGTTTGAGATTCTTTGGGATTTGATGTTAAAATCTTATCAAATGTTTCTTTTATAAGGGGACTGAGATATGTAAAGTCAATGTTTTTACTATCTAATAATTCTTTTGCAATTGTTGCCATGTGATTTGTGAAATTACATGTAAATACTGCTGCAATATGCAAAGTCAATCGTTCTTCGTATGACATTACTTTTACATTATTAGAAATGCGTTTGGCAAAATGTAGCAATGCTATTTCTGTATCAGAATTATTTGCTTCTATAAAAAATGGACTGTTTTGTAGGTCGATGGTACGATTTTTTGAAAATGACTGCAGTGGATACAAAACTCCATAATTCGAATATTTTGATGTTAGAATTTCCATATCAATACTTCCTGCTGTATGAACAATAATTCCGTTTATTTCTGGAATTTGATTAACAACTTCTGAAATTGCATCGTCAGACACAGAAACGATATATAAATCAGCATCTGTTCTAATATGGTTATAGTAATTTGTAAAAGGAATTTTTGAAGTTGAAACTGTTTTTTGTGTTCGTCCAAATTGCTGAACAACAGAAATGTTCAATGCCGTAAAATGTTCAATAAGATGTGTTGCTACAGAACCATTACCTATAATAACTACAGTTTGAATATCTTTCAATGTTTTTGTTATTTCAAGCATGCAACTATTTATATTGTTCAATTGTCTTATTTGTATATGAGAAGGTGGTTTAGCTTTTTACTTATTTTCCCTCCTAATGAACATTTTGTCTTTTGTTTTTAAAACTGCCTTCTCTTACTATTTTTTTAACGATTTATTCAACGCAATCATTTTAATAGCTGTGAAAGCTGCCTCATCACCTTTATTTCCATGTTTTCCTCCTGAGCGATCTTTTGCTTGTTGCAAATTGTCGGTCGTTAAAACTCCGAAAATAAAAGGAATGTTATATTGAATATTTAGATTGCCAAGACCAACTGCAACTGCTTCACAAATAAAGTCGAAATGACGTGTTTCACCTTGAATTACTGTTCCTATTGCTATTACTGCATCGACATCGCAATTGTCTGCAACCATTTTTGATCCAGATAAAAGCTCAAAACTTCCTGGAACAGTATGGATTGTAATGTCCGACTCATTTGCACCATTTTTGATAAGAAGGTTTTTAGCACCTTCGCACATTGCAAATGTTATTTCAGAATTCCATTCTGCTACTACAATTCCTACTTTCATTCCTTTTGCTGAAGGAAGAGCATTTACGTCGTAATCTGAAAGATTTTTTAAACTTGTTGCCATAATTTATTGCATAAAAAAATCCCGAAGTTTCGGGATTTTCGTTATTTATTTTTTTAATTCAGCTCTTGCTATGTATTTATCAATTTCGGTTGCTTGTTGCGATTTTTTGTATTTCTCTTTAATTGTAGTGTAATACTCAAATGCACTTTTATAGTCACCTTTAACTTCCGATGCTAAACCAGCTTTCATAAGATAAAGTGGAGTAGTCATTTCGTTTTCACTTTTCTTAGATGCTTTAATATAGTTTTCGATAGCTTGATCAGTTTTTCCTAATTCAAGGTAACAGTCGCCAATTGCACCAATTGCTATTGGACCTACAAACTCGTCACTAGAACTAAAACTTTCTAAGTTGTCGATTGCTTTTTGAAATTCTCCTGTTTTAAGATAACAGATACCTGCATAGTAATGAGCTAAGTTTCCTGCATCAGTTGATCCGTATTCATCAATAACTCTTAAAAAACCAGGATTGTTTCCGTCGCCTTTTAAAGCTAATTTAAATGAGTCTTTTTCGAAATATTGTTGTGCACCAAAAATTTGTTCTTGTGCTTCTTTTTCACGTGGAGCAGCATAAAAGTTTTTGTATCCTAAATATCCACCAACAACTAAAACTATAGCACCAATAACAATAGCAATGTTTTTTTGATGTGTTTCGATGAATAATTCTGCTCTTGAAAGTGTTTCTTCAACTTTTAAAACCCCGTCGTCTGTTTTATTTTCGTGTGCCATAAATCTATTAATAATGATATTGCGTTTATTTAGCTTGCAAAAATAGATATTTTGTTGATTTATAAAAATAAAATAGAGAAAATTTATTGACAATATGAAATGAATATTAAATAAAACGAGAAATTGTTGATTTTATAAAAAAAATCTATTGTTTGTTTTGCACTACATTAATAAGATATCGATTTTGAAATTTTAATAAATTAATAAGTCATTTTTATAAATTCTTTTCGTGGATACAACGATTTCTAAATTATTTCTTTATAAAATTAAAAATATTTTAATCCATGTAAAGTATTGTATGTTAGATGAATAATCCGATTCGTGTTTTTATCTTTATAAATATGTACGTGTACTAACTACGTAAAAACAAAACTCATCTTGTCTTCATATCAAATTAGATAAAATGATTCATCGATTTGAAATAGGACAAAAAACAGTAACACGAATAATTGCAATTGCAATATTTGTTAGTTTATCGTTAGCTTGTTTCTCGCAACAAAAAAACGATACATTATTGCAAGTAGTAGAACTTCACAAGTCGGCTAATTTTACAAAATCGTACGAACTGCTTTCACAATACAGAAAAACGCACAAGGCAGATGTTAATGCTGAATGGTTATTTGGGCAAGCTGCTTTTTATCTTGGCAAATCAAAAGAAATGATTAGCGTTTATGAAGCAAACATTAAAGCCAATAACGAAAACTATTATCTTAAACTTGACTACGCTTTTAAACTTGTTGAAGTTGGTCAACTCAAAAAGGCTGAAACATTATTAAAAATGTTTCAGCTTTATGATAGTTTGAATGCACAAATTTATGCGTCATTAGCAAAAATCGATTTTTGGCAAAACAATTATAAATCGGCTTTAAAAAACATTTCGAAAGCATTACAATTATTGCCCAATACCCAAAACTATATAGCTCAACGCGATGAAATAAAACGTGCAATGTCGCCTTGGATTGGAATAAATGCAGAGTTTAATAAAGACAATCAACCATTACAAACATTAAGTCCTACCATCGAAGGTGGAATGTATTTTAACACTTTGTTGATGTTGAATGCATCTGTTCAAGCTCAATTGATTGATACCAATGGATCGAACATATCTGCTCAAATATATAGCATAGGAAACAAATCGGTTTTTGCAAAACAAGGTTTAACCGTTCGATTTAATGTTGGTGCTATTACTTTCCCTTGCAAAACAACAAAAGCAATTGGCTTAATTGGAATTGACAAAACGGTTTTCAAGTCACTAACAATTACGGCACAAGCTGAACGCAAGCCTTATTTATCGATGCTTGGCAGTTTAGATACTTCGATTACTACAAATAATATTTCGGTTTCGGCAAAATGGGCTCCATCGAAAGGTTTTATGGGACAAATTGCTTATGCAGCATCAATATTTGGCGATAAAAATGTTGTTTCAACGAAATCAGCATGGTTAGTTACGCCCGAGTTGAATATTTGGAAATTTGGATTCCGAGTAGGTTACGGTTATAGTTTTACCGACTCGAAAAACGATATGTTAAAACCAATCAAATCGCAATCAGAATTGTTTTATCAAATTGACACAAATGCTAGCATAGCTGGGCATTTCAAGCCATATTTAACTCCCAAAGAACAAGAAGTTCATAGTGTAATTGGAGTTGTAAATTATAAGCTTAATTCATTTGTAAAACTTACTGTTTCGGGTAGTTATGGCTTTTTAGCATCAATTAAAACACCGTATTTATATGCTTACTATAATGCAAATAGCGAGTTAGTTGTTGTTAAAGGTTTTTACAAAGAAAAATATACAACTCTCGACTTAAATGCTCGTGCCGATTTTACTGTATCGAAATGTTTAAGTGCAAAAATAGAATATCATCATAGTAGTCCTAATTACTATTATACAAATAATTTAGTGGCGGTTGGTTTGAAAATGCTTTTGTGCAATGGGAAATAATAGGAAACAAACAAAAGATTTATGGACGTTTGTTAAAGCTCGTCCTATGACCATTTGGAACAGAATTGTGATGTTTGTTTTGGTGGTTTGTGGAATTGCTAGCTTGGTGAGTTTTGGCATTTGGTGGTTTCGTCCCGAACATATTCAAATTCCATGGTTGTTTGGCGTTTTGAGTTTTTTCTTTTGGTATAGCATTATTCGAATTCCTTTTGTTTGGAATAATTATTTGAACATCAAAAGACCCGATCCGGTTACTCCATCAACTGGTTTACGTGTTGCCATTTTTACTACAAGTTACAAAGGTGAACCTTTGGAAATGGTTCGAAAAACCTTGGAAGCATGCAGTTTAGTTACATATCCACACACAACGTATTTACTCGATAATACCGAAGATCCTGCTTTTAGAAAAGCTGCCGAAGATACTGGAGCTGTATGGTTAGAATTGATAAATGTTCCAGGTGCAAAGGCTGGAAAAATTAATCGTGCATTAGAATTAACAAACGAAGATTTCGTATTAGTTCTCGATCCCGATCATATTCCATTCCCAAATTTCTTAGACTGTACATTAGGCTATTTTAACGATCCTAAAGTTGGATTTGTACAAGTATCGCAAGCATACTATAATCAAGATCGATCGTTTGTGGCACGTGCTGCCGCAGAGCAAACTAATTCGTTTTATGGGCCAACACAAATGGGCTATCATGGACTTGGATGTGCCGTTGCAATTGGTGCAAATTGTACATTTCGTCGTGCTGCATTCGATAGTATTGGTGGCCATGTTGTTGGTTTAGCCGAAGATTTGCAAACATCAATAAAACTGCATTCTGCTGGTTGGAAATCGGTTTACAATCCAGTTATTGTGAGTCGTGGAATAGTTCCCGAAGATTTTGGCTCGTTCTGTAAACAACAATTGAAGTGGGCTCGAGGTACGTTTGAAGTTTTGTATGTTGACTTCCCAAATGCATTTCCAACATTAACATTTTGGCAAAGAGTTACCTATTTGTCTATTGCAACATATTACCTGAGTGGTTTTGTTACTTTTTTATTTACTCTTTTTCCATTTGTATTTTTTGCAACGGGAATAATGCCAGCAAACATGGCGATGAGCGAATTTGTGGTACATGGTTCGTGGATTGTTATATTTTCGACACTTATTTATATGTATTCGCAAAAATGGATGTGTCATGCTTCTACCGAACAAGGTTTTCATTGGCGAGCTATGATATTGAAATACGCAACATGGCCAGTATTTTTCTTTGGCTTTATGCTTACACTTATTAAACACGAAATACCTTATATCCCAACGTCGAAAAAGGCTGAAGCCGGATTTTCAGCTTTTGCAAAACCAATGTTGTGGTATGTTTGGTTGTTTTCAATAACGCTAGTATCAATACTTCTTTATCGAATTTTCTTTATGCCGATTAGTGAGCTCATAATTTCGGCCGAGAAAAATTGGGTAATGATTGGCTTTGCATTTCTAGCTTTTATTATGTCAATAGCCGGACTTTTTGCTGCCCGACAGCCCCGACAGCAATGGAGTAATGATCCTTGGGACGAAATAGATATTCATCAAATTAAAAATTAATAACTAAAAATTAATAATTATGAAAGTACTCATTTTAGCAGGTGGTTTCGGTACACGGTTTAGCGAAGAAACTGATGTTAAACCAAAACCGATGATTCAAATTGGTGGTCAACCTATTTTGTGGCACATCATGAAAATGTATTCTCACTATGGTTTCAACGATTTTGTAATTCTGTTGGGCTATAAGAGTTATGTCATTAAAGAATATTTTGCGAATTACTTTTTACATCAGAGTGATATCACTATTGATATATCGAACAACGAAGTAAAAATATTGAACAATAATTCGGAACCATGGAAAATTACATTACTTGATACAGGTCTTGACACAATGACCGGTGGACGTATTCTTCGTGCAAAACATTGTATAGGAAACGAACCATTTATGCTTACTTATGGCGATGGCGTTAGCGATGTAAATATTGATGAATTAGTTTCATTTCACAAGAAACATGGCAAGGCAATTACCATGACTTCGGTTCAGCCTGAAGGTCGTTTTGGCTCAATGTCGATAGATACCAATAGCAGTGAAGTTTCAACCTTTATGGAGAAACCAAAAGGCGATGGTAACTGGATAAATGGAGGTTTTTTTGTGTGCGAACCAAAGGTTTTGGATTACATCAAAGAAGGTGATAGAACAGTTTGGGAACGTTCTCCGCTCGAAAATCTTGCAAAAGACGGTGAATTGTTTGCTTATAAACATTCTGGTTTTTGGCAACCAATGGACACATTGCGCGAGAAAATTGTGTTGAATGAAATGTGGGAAAAAGGACAAGCAAAATGGAGAACATGGTAGATTTCAAAGGTCTGTTTTCAGGCATTTATAAAGGTAAAAAGGTTGTATTGACAGGACATTCGGGATTTAAAGGTTCGTGGATGGCAAAATGGTTACATGCAATGGGAGCCGAAGTATATGGATTTTCACTTCCAGCACCGTCGGAACCAAATCATTTGGCTTGTATCGATTTACAAATACATGAGCATTTTGGAGATATTCGCAATCAACAAGAAATTGCCGATTATGTTGCCGATATTCAACCCGATATTGTATTTCATTTGGCAGCACAAGCATTGGTGCGTCAGTCGTATATTGATCCCATTGAAACCTATTCGACCAATGTGATGGGTACACTCAATGTGCTGGAAGCATGTCGAAAAACGGAATCGGTAAGAGCAATTGTGGTGATTAGTAGCGATAAATGTTACGAAAATCGTGAATGGATTTGGGGATATCGCGAAAATGATCCAATGGGTGGATTTGATCCATATAGTGCATCGAAAGGGTGTACCGAATTGGTAACAAATTCATATCGAAATTCCTATTTCAATGTGCATGATTATGGCAAAAAACACAATGTTTTATTGGCAAGTGGACGTGCTGGAAATGTAATTGGAGGTGGTGATTGGGCTGCCGATCGTCTTATTCCAGATATTGTTCGAGCAGCTTCTGTTAACGATTCGGTGTTTATTCGTAATCCTTTGGCAACACGACCTTGGCAACATGTTTTGGAGCCATTGAGTGGCTATTTAACACTCGGTTGGCAATTGCTCGAAGGCAAGGTTGAATGTGCCGATGGTTGGAATTTTGGTCCATCGGGCGAGAGTAATTTGACGGTTGATGAAGTTGTGAAATTATCGAAAAAGCAATGGGATAAAATTGCAATTGAATATTCGAAAAACCCAACAGATGCACACGAGGCAAACTTATTGATGCTCGACTGTTCGAAAGCTAATAAATTATTGCATTGGAAGCCTATTTGGAATTTTACTGAAACCATTGAAAAAACCATTGGTTGGTACAAAGATTTTTATGTTTCGAACAATGTAAATACGCAAACCGATCTTAACGAATATGTTAGTCAAGCAATAGTAAAACAAGTAGTATGGGCTCAATAAATTTGCGATATAAGCGAGTTCTCGTAACGGGAGGAAATGGCTATTTGGGTTCATGCCTTGTAAAAGCATTGGGCGATTTAGGTTCGGAAGTTTTTATTATCGACCAAAAAATACATGGTAATCCAAAAGAATTTCAGGTAGATATTTCGAAACTCGATGAAGTAAAAAAAGTTGTTGGCGAAATTCGTCCGCAGTTTGTATTTCATCTTGCAGCATTGCTTAATCGCGATAGAGATTTTACGAATCACGAGAAAATAGTTGCGGTAAATTATACTGGAACTATGAATTTACTTTTGGCATTGAAAGATATTGAGGAATGCGAAAATTTCATATTTACCAGCACCAGCGAGGTTTATGGAGGCAACCAAAGTCCATTTACCGAAGATATGCTACCGCAACCCGTTTCGCCATATTCAATGTCGAAAGTATTTGCCGAAACAGCTATTCAAACATTTGCGAACATCTATAAATTCGACTATACTATTTTGCGATTGTTCAATTTCTTTGGGCCAAATATGCCACAAAACTTTTTCATTCCACAATTAATTCATGCAATGAAATATGAGTCGCATTTTAAAATGACCGAAGGCGAACAAGCACGCGATTTTTTATATGTCGATGATATTGTGCAAGCTCTCATTTTAGCTGCAACAAATGTAAAAGCCAAGAATCAGATTTTTAATGTTTGCAGTGGCATAAGTATAACGCTTCGTGATTTTGTTCTAGAATGTAAAGACGCATTGGAAAGCAATTGTACAATCGATTTTGGTGCATTGCCATATCGCGAAAGCGAAATTTGGAATATGGTTGGCGACAATTCAAAAATCAAAGAAACGCTAGGTTTTGAGGTGAAATTTGAAAATAAAATGGTGATTCCAAAATTGTAAACATTGGTATTTTGTAGAGACGCGATTAATCGCGTCTCTACGGGAACATTAATATATTGACAAAAGACAAAAATCATGGCACAAAAAAATTCTCTCGACGAAAAACTGATTAGAATCATATACATTCTTGTTGCAATCCTTTTGGGAGCAGCTGTAACATTAGGTTTGACATATTTTGGAAAATTTGCAGATGGAAAAGTAAGTTCGCTGTTCGATAAAGTGGGCGATATGACTCGTACTGCCGAAACAAAAACAATTGTGCAACATCGCCGAAACGAACGTTTACAGCATCTTCAATGGTTCAATAGTTTTAAATCTCAGATGGATTCGTTGCGAAATCCCAAACGTTTGTTGCTTGGTGCTCACGATAATCATTGTACCGAATCGTTCGAAAGTATTGTGGAATTAGAAGATTCGCTAAGAACCGTTTTTCCGCTTATTCATATGTATTGTGCTTGGGGAAGTAAGCCCGAACATCAATTTCCAAAATTGCAGGTTAAAGCAATCATTAATATGGGGTCAATACCTGTTATAACTTGGGAGCCTTGGCTTACAGAGTTTGACTCGAAAGATTATCCAAAATTGAGAAAGAAAGAATTGCGTAGTACCAATGGACTTACAGACATTGCAAAGGGAATGTACGATGCTTATATTAATCAATGGGCACAAGATGTAAAAGCTATTGAGCAACCTGTTTTTATTCGTTTAGGTCACGAAATGAACGACCCGTATCGCTATCCATGGGGACCACAAAATAATGTGCCCGAAGAATATGTAAATGCTTGGCGACATGTGCACGATGTGTTTGTGAAACAAGGAGCTACTAATGTACTTTGGGTTTGGAATCCGCATCTTAGCTATGGTTATTTTGATCTTTATTATCCGGGTAAAAAATATGTTGATTATGTTGGAGCCGATGTCTTGAATTTTGGAACAGTTGCAAGTTGGTCGCAGTGGTATTCATTTAACGATATTTTTGGATCGCATTACAAAGAACTTGAGGCTTTTGGTAAACCAATAATGATTGCCGAATTCAGTTCATTGGCTTGTGGTGGCGATAGAAAAAAATGGTTCACCGAGGCTTTATCCAATTTCCCTCAAAAATATCCTGCCGTAAAAGCATTTATGTTTTTTCATGTTTCCGACGATAAAACTACAACCATGCAGTCGGTTAGCTGGAGTTTTAAATATGATACGGCTTGTACGCATGTCATTACTAAAGAAATTATGGCTTGGTCAGGCATAAAATAAATTACTATGAAAACACTAAAATCGATATGTATTGTTCTTGTCTTTTTACTTATTTCAAGTCAAGATTTATTTTCGCAAAGTTTAAGTATTTCATCGAACACTATTCAGGTTTCAGCATTGGCAAATACAGCAAATATTACAATTACATCCGACACATATTGGGGTATATATAATATTCCATCGTGGATAACTGTAGATACTAATTGGGGCAATGGAAATAGAACTATAAAATTTACAATTCAGCAAAATCCTTGTTTCGTAAATCGTTCGTCTACTATAACATTTTATTGGCTTGATGCTAATTGGGCGAATGCTGGAGAAACAACACTCAACATTACTCAAGCGGCTTCAAATTATGGTGTTTCCGATACATTGTTGCAATTTTCTGCAACTGCTGGCAGTACAGCTGGTTTAACAATTAAAACAGAATCGTATTGGGAAGTCGATAGTTTACCAACATGGCTTAGCATCGATAAAAATTGGCAATGGATTGGACAAACAGTTTATTTTACAGCTACCGAAAATCCATTTTCGAGTTCACGATCAGCCATTATTTATGTTAAGCGATTGCTGACAGATGGAACTTATACTGAAATACCTATTACAGTAAAACAAGCAGCTCCTGCAAATGGAATATCAACGTATTTAGTGTCGGTGGCTTCACCAGCTGGAAGTCCAGGAGGTTTTGCGGTTAGTTCAACTGGATCGTGGAGCATAACTGGTCAAAAATCATGGCTTAGTTTAACAAAATCGACTTCAACGGGAAACGATTCTGTATATGTTGTAGCTCAAGCTAACACAACAATATATTACAGAACTGATACTTTAAAAATAACATTTTCAAACGGAGATATTCGTTACCTCGTTGTATCGCAAGATCCTATTCTTACAACATTTTCAGCAAATCCAACATCAGTTTCATTTGCTGCTACTGCAAGTAGTGGAGTTTCAATTAAAGTTTCATCAAATACCAATTGGGGAATAGTTACATTTCCGAGTTGGATAAATCAAACTTCATTTATTGGTTTTGGCGATAGTTTATTGACATTAACTGCAAGTCAAAATCCATTTACCATTAAAAGAACTGGTACTGCGTATGCTTATTGGCTCGATATGTATGGCTTATTTCAAGACGATACAACTATTAGTATTACTCAATCAGCGTCGAGTTATGGTGTATCAGATACAGCTCTTTCAATTGGATCATCATCGGGAAGTACAAAAACTTTTTCAATAACAACCGATAAATATTGGGAAATAGTCGATTTACCTTCGTGGCTTACGGTAGTTAAAAATTATTTGACTGGAACAACAATAATTCAACTTACAGCAACCGAAAATCCTCAGTCCACAATCAGAACTGCTAGTTTTACCGTTCATCGTCTTTTAGCTGATGGAACATATTTGAATGCAACGGTAACGGTTCATCAAGATGCTATGCAGTATGGTGTTTCATCGGAATTAGTAAGCATAGGGGCGGCAAGTGGTAGCACTGCAAGTTTCGAAATTAATGCACCTTCGACTTGGGTAATCTCTGGGTCAAAAACATGGTTAAGTTTAAGTACATTGAAAGGTTCCGGTAAAACAACAATCTCATTAACAGCTCAAGAAAATACTACAATATATTATAAACCCGATACTTTAATAATAACATTCGCAAGTGGAAAAGTATATAACGTTGTGGTAATGCAAAAGCCAGCTTCAACGCTATTTTCAATTTCACCTTGGAAATTAGTTTTTGCCTCATCCGATAAAAGTACAGCAACCGTGACTGTTACTTCAAATACTAATTGGGGCATTATAAAATTGCCAACATGGTTTTATTCAAGTTCGGTGTACGATTATGGAACAAAAACCATTTCACTTTCGGTAACGCAAAATACAACAACGCAAAATCGTGTCGATTCGCTTTTAACCTATTGGTATGACATTGATAATAACTATTATGAACAATGGATTCCTGTTATTCAAAAGGCTCCATCGATAACTCAAACAATAAATTTAGTACAAGGCTGGAATTTAATATCGCTTAATGTTGAACCAAGCGATAGTTCAATTGCAAGCTTATTTAGCTCTATGATTTCAGATGTATTAGAAATTAAGAATGCAGATAGTTATTATCGTTCAACAAATAATTCTGTTTTCAATACATTAAAATATTTAGGACAACAAAAGGCTTATTTTGTAAAAATGAAAAATGCCAATACGCTTAAAATTACAGGAACTCCCACAATAGTTTTGAAAAATGATATCCGAAATTCAATTGTAACTGGTTGGAATTATGTAGGATGTCCTTATCAGACATCAACTGCAATTTCGAGCATTTTTGATATTACAAAAGTTAGTACGATAAAGAATACAAGTAGCTTTTATATTCCCAATGGAACATCAAATACATTAAACAATTTTGTTCCATCGTCGGGTTATTTTGTTAAAAAGAAGTAATTAGTGTTAATCATAACCATAAATTGAAATGAAATCAAGTCGAATTTTGAAAGGTCTTAGCCTTTTCATTAGCCTCTTTTGTTTTTCACAAATTGATGCTCAAACCCTTAGTCTCTCATCGTCGAGTGTGCAATTATCATCATCGGCAAATACTAGCTCTGTCGACATTTCATCCGATAGTTATTGGGGAGTTTACAATGTTCCATCGTGGATAACTCTCGATACATCTTGGGGAAATGGAAATAAGACCTTGAACATCACCGTTGCCGAAAATCCATTTACCAACCAACGAACAGATACATTGAAGGTTTATTGGCTAAATAGTAATTGGGAGTATTATTCCGAAACAAAATTGATTGTATCTCAATCGGCTGCAACTAATGGAGTTTCAGTATCAACAATAACTATTGGAGCAAGTGCGGGAAGTACTGCTACGTTCACCATTACATCGAGCATGTATTGGGAAATTTCCGATTTGCCAAATTGGTTAACCGTAAATAAAAACTGGCAACAATCGGGTAAAACAGTCACTTTAACAGCAGAGCTTAATCCACAATGCCTTGTTCGAACTGGATCATTTACCGTAAAGCGATTATTGGCCGATTCAACTTATCTTACAACAAGTGTTAAGGTAAATCAAACAGCATCGCAATATGGTATTTCATCGGAAAAAGTAATAATAGCAGATACAGCTGGAAGTACTTCAAAATTTTGGGTAAATGTTTCTGGATCGTGGACTGTGAGTGGGGTAAAGTCGTGGTTGACGGCAAACAAAAGCTCATCGTCGGGTAAAGATACTATTACACTAATGGCACAAAAAAATGCAATGTCATATTATAAAGCCGATACATTAACAATAACAGTTTCTGGAGGTAAAACGTATTCGGTTATAGTGATTCAAAACCCTGCAACGGCTATTTTTTCTATATCACCAAACACTTTAACAATAAGCGATTCGAAAACAAACGCAATCACTATATCGGTAACTGCAAATACCAACTGGGGATTACTCAATTTGCCATCGTGGTTAAATGTTAATCAAGTTATAGGCTATGGTGATAGCACATTTACATTAACGGCACAAACTAATACAGAATCAATTTCGCGTTCTGATTCATTGGTAGCATATTGGTTCGATGCCAATAATATTTACCACCAACAAAAACTATTGATTTCGCAAACAGCTGTTGGTGTTGTATCATTTACATCTTGGGAAAATAGTCAAAGCAAAGTTTATGTTTATCCTAATCCAGTAAAGGATACATTTTCAATTTCACTTCCAATAGATAATATTCGAACTGTTTCAATATTTGCAATTGATGGAAGATTGATTAATATATTTTCATCAGGATTTGAATCGATAGACGTTTCGTATTTACCCAAAGCATGTTACACCGTTTTGATTCAAACAAAAGACAACAGAATTATTTCAAACAAAATTTCCAAACAATAAACAATGAAGTACTACGAGAAAATTGATGGACTCCGTTTTGTTGCCATAGCATTGGTACTTATTGAGCATTTCGCCGATAAAATAGCTCATCATTTTTCGTCGGGCTATTATGCTGTCGATTTGTTTTTTGTGATAAGTGGATTTCTCATTACCAATATCTTGCTTAAATCGAAAGGTTCGTTTCTTAAGTCTTACAAAAACTTTGTTGGACGCAGAACCTTGCGTATTTTTCCAATCTATTACTTAATGATTTTTATTCTGCTAATGTTTGGATATAAGCCTTGTACCAACTATATCCTTTATTTGGCAACCTATACACTCAATTATGCATGGGTTTATTTTAATATTGAAATGAATGCATTGTCGCACTTTTGGACACTTGCTATTGAGGAACAGTTTTATTTGTTTTGGCCAATATTTATACTTGCATATAAGAATAAACCAAAGGTTTTATATATCGTTACAGGAATTATTATTGTGCTAAGTTTCTTCCAGCTTACAACCGATTTTGTAACCAGCATTACTCCCTATAATTATGTTGGTCTTTTCCCTCGCTTAGGTTCGCTTTGTTTAGGGGCTTTGGGTGGAATGTTATTTCATCAGAATAAGCTAAGCGATACCTTTTTTGGAAGCATTATTGTTGAACGAACTGTTTTCATTGTGTTGCTATTAAGTTTGTGTCTCGACTATAAATTGAAGTATTTAGTCTTTGCTTTGTGTTCGCTGTATTTAGTACTTAAAGCAACGCATTCCGATTTTAGCATCAGTTTTATCAATCGTTTTTTGTCGAACAAAAAAGTGGTGTATGTTGGCACTATTTCTTATGGAATTTATATCTATCACTTACCAATTGGTTTTTTTATTACCACATTACTTATTGAACCTTGGTGGTACAAAATTGATTTCAAAGCATTAGGACATTTTAGCTTTGTGCAAGATTGTTTGTGGATGGTTTTATTACCTCTTTATGCATTCTTAAGTATTGGTGTTGCAACTCTTTCGAGCCGATTTATTGAAAAACCAATATTGACCTTAAAAGATAGATGGTTTAAATAGGGGGGATGTTCAATGTTTGTTGGGAATTTGCAATTTGTGGTAGAGACGCAAAATTTTGCGTCTCTACGATTTAACCATATTTTATTCCTCTATAATGTTTTTAAAATCCATCCATACATCGACAACTTGATATGTTGATTTTGAGCCTTTGGGAACATACAGAATACAAGAACTAGTTAAAAAATTTACAAACACATTTGTTCCTATATCAATAGGGATTTCTTTGTTTATATGTATTGATTGTAAACTCGTACAATCAGAAAAAGCATATGAATCAATTTTTGAAACAGACGAAGGAATAGTTATTGACGATAAACTTGTACATCCGGCAAAAGAAGCACACTCTATATTAGTAACAGATGACGGTATAATAATTGAAGTCAAGTTAGTACATCTTTGAAAAGAAGATTCAGATAAAATGGAAACTGATGACGGTATTGTTATTGATGTTAAACTTTTACAACTATAAAAAGCATATCCCATAATTCTTTTAACAGATGATGGTATCGTAACTTTAGTTAAGCTTGAACAAGCTGAAAAGGCCGAAATACCAATACTTGTATCAGAAGGAGGAATTGTAATTTCTTTTAAATCGCTACAACTTTCGAAAGCATACGAATCTATAGCTTTAAGTGAATTTGGTAATAGTATTGAAACTACATTTACTTTTCCAGCAAATGCTTCAAAAGGAATTGTATTTGCTGGAAAAGGTTGTTGAAAAGAATAAATTTCGCCTGATGGTGAAACTAGCTTTCCAGAATATTGGACTATATCAGTTTCACTTAAATCAATAGTTGTAAGCATGGGCATATTTAAACGCATTACTATAAAATCGCGAGCATCAATTTTCCCTGTTATTTTTAAGTTGGTTATATTTGTGTTTCCTGATTCTATTAATGCTGTTTCCAAGCTTCCTGGAGTTGCATTTGTAATTACTATCGAAGAATCGGAAATTGTGTTAACTTTATTATAAACTTCTTTCTTGCACGTACTAAAAAATAAAAATGCAAGCATAAGCATTAGAATAGAAAGCTTAGTTTTTTGATTTGTAAACATATTGTAATTCGTTTTTGAATAGTTAAAGCAAAAGTAATTCTTTTTTAGGAAATAATGAGATTTTTGGGGAGTATTCTGTAAATGAAACTTCCAATTCTTGGTGTTTTATTGATATTTTATCTATCTAAAAAAATGTTGCAATTTATAATCCTATGGTTTTGTTTCAATCACCAAATTGTTCGTTTTAATCAATAAAAGAATCATTTTTAAAACGAAACATTTGGTTTAAAAAATGAAACGTTAGGTGATTTAATCGAAAAAATTCCTAAAAAAAACGAAATGTTTGGTCTTAGAATTGAAATGTTTGGTGAAAAAAGCGAAATGATCGATGATTTAATCGAAATTGTACATGAAAAGGACATACTATTTGGTTTTTGAAACGAATATTTTATTGATTGAAACGAACCATTAGTTGATTAAAACAACCTTGTAAGTGAATAGTCGATATGGTTCGTTTTTGAGTCGTTATGTTTACTGATTTAATCGGAATAATTCGTCTGAAAGACCTAATATTTTGTCTTTGAGACGAAATGTTTCTTGATTTTAATTTAACTTCGGTTGATTTAATTCTACGATACAACTACATACAACATTTCTTATACTTCTTCCCACTTCCACAAAGACAAGGTGAGTTTCTATCAACATTAGGCGTAGTGTTTTTTTTTTGACTTACAAATTGCCCGTCAACATAAAACCAACTACCATTTTCTTGCGAAAAAGTCGAAATTTCGTGATGTATATGTTCTAATCCTTTGGCATCTTTATAAAATGCTTTAAATTCAACAATACCGCTCGTATCATTGCTTTCACCTTTCTCGCAACGAACAATTTCTAGTTTACTCCAAGTATTTTCCTTAGACCATTGTGCAATTTCTGATCTGTTGTATTGCTTTCTGTTTTCCGTTTTTACAGTATTCAATAGATAATCAACATCGCAATTACAATAGGCTGTATATCGCGATCGCATGAGTGATAATGCTGTTGTTGCCGATTGATTTTTTAGTATCGATTCGCAACATTCGGAGTAAAGATTACCCGAACCACAAAGACAATTATTCATTTAGATTGAGATTAGAGAACAAAATTAAACTTTAGCAAAAGTACATTCATAAATGTTAATCTTTTAAATCTGTTTATACTTTTTTGAATTGTTTTGGGGGTAGATTGAATTTAATTCTGTCATACTGTAAAATAAATATAGTTTAAAGTAGTTTACAATTTTGAACCCCATAAACCAAAGCAGTATGAAAATATGTAAAAAATCAAGCAAAATAGGCTTTAGAAGTCTATTTGTAAGTTTAGTGTTTGTGATATTTTATTATGGTACAAATGCTCAAAACAAAGTTGTTGGTTTAAATCCTACAATGACAATCAGTAATTTCGATCGGAATACCGAGAATCCAATGCAACTCGAAAAGCTAAAGATCGACATTAAGGTTATTGGTCAAGTTGCAGTTACAACTTTAGATATGACTTATTACAACAGCAATTCTCGAGTTATGGAAGGTGAATTTTCGTTTCCATTAGGTGAGGGACAAACCGTTTCGCGATTTGCACTCGATATTAATGGGGCCCTCAGAGAAGGTGTTGTGGTTGAAAAAGAGCAAGGGCGTAAAACCTTCGAGGCAATTGTTCGTCGAGGTGTCGATCCTGGTTTACTCGAAATGACCGAAGGCAATAACTTCCGATCGCGTGTATATCCTTTGCCTGCACATGGTCGTCGTAGGTTAGTTATAGCTTTCGAGCAAGAACTTGTCGATAAGGGTACGAGCGATTTGTATCTTTTACCTATAAATATTAAAGAGCAGGTTGCATCATTCTCGGTACATGCCGAAGTGGTAAAGAATGAGGTTGTTTTCGATAAAGATAATAATGAACTTGGCACAATAGCTTTCAAAAAATGGAACGATACCTTTATTGCCGATTTTGAAAAAGATAATTACACTCCCGATAAACAAATTGCTCTTAGCTTTCCTAAAATAAACAATGAACCCAAGATATTTACTGCTTCTAAAAATGCTGATACGTCTTACTTTTATGTTAATCTGAAACCGGAAATTCATGAAAGCATCAAGATTTTGCCAAAAACAATTACCGTTTTATGGGATAAATCAAATTCATCGAAGAACAGAAATAGCGAAAAAGACTTTTCAATTCTTGAAGCTTATATCAAGAAGATAAGGAATGTAACAATAGAACTAGTACCTTTTTCTTTAAAGACTGAAAAACCTCAATTATATGTTATTGAAAATGGTAAATGCGAAAAGCTTATTGCTGATTTAAAAGCTATGATTTTTGATGGTGCAACTTCGTTTGGTTGTCTCGATTTTACGAAATATAAAAGTGATGAAATTCTTCTGTTTTCTGATGGTATGTCTACGTTTGGAAAATCGGATCCTATTATCTCAAATATTCCAATTCAAACCATCAATTCGAGTTTAGTTGCGAACCATGCATTTTTAACTTTTATAGCTCAAAAAAGTGGAGGTGTTTATATTAATATCAATAAACTGAGCAACGACGAAGCTCTTTCAAAGCTTTGCAATAATGCATATCAATTTATTTCCGCAAAAAATGAGAATGGAAAAGTGTTCGATGTATATCCATCGTTGCCAAGTGTGTTTAATGGTAACTTTAGTATAGCTGGCATAACTGTTGGAAAATCAAGTTCTATAATACTTAATTTTGGTTTTGGAAATACTATAGTTTATTCTAAAAAAATAGATATTACGACTAATTATATTGCTGATAATGTATTGTTAAGTCGACTTTGGGCTGAGAAAAAAATAGCAGAACTAAGCATAAATGAAGATAAAAATAAGACTGAAATAACTAAAACGGGTAAAGCTTTTGGCATCGTAACCAGAAATACTTCGCTTATTGTTCTTGAAACCTTGCAAGATTATTTACGCTACAGTATTGTACCACCTAAAGAAATGCAAGCCGATTATTTTAGTCAATTACAAACAACAGATGTTAACTCAAAAGAAAAGGTAAAACAGCATATTGAGTCGGTTGTAGCTATGTCGGAAGAACAAACAAAATGGTGGAATACAAATTATCCGTTAAAAGGTACTTCTACATCGAATAAACAAAAGTCAACTCAAGCCGCTTTTGAAGCACCGGCTATAGTTGACATGGTTCAAGAATCTGAAATGGTTAGAGAGTCTGAAATGGTTAGAGATATACATCCCTTAGCTGAAGTTGCTGCAGATGCTACTGTTGTTGCAGAAGAAAGTGGAAGTGCAAATCAAAGTTCCGAAATGAAAAGAATGACTAAAACTACCTTACAAGCAGACATTCAATTAAATGCTTGGGATCCTCAAACGCCATATTTAAAAGTGTTACAATATGCTCCAAAAGGATTTGAATATCAAACGTATACTAAGCTTAAGGTAGAATATGGTTCAACACCTTCTTTTTATATCGATGCTGCCGATTTCTTTTCAAAAATTGGCAAGATTGATACTGCAGTTACGATACTTTCAAATCTTGCTGAACTAACAAATGAGTCTCCACAATTATTGCGAATTTTAGGACAAAAATTGTTAGAGTTAAATCAAAACTCCGAAGCTGTTTTAGTCTTCGAAAAGTTGTTGCAACTCAAAGGTGAAGAGCCACAATCGTATCGCGATTTAGGTTTAGCCTATGAAAGTAATGGTAAACATCAACAAGCTATTGATACTTTATATCAAGTTGTTACAAAAGAGTGGGATAGTCGATTTTCTGGAATTGAACTAATAGCTATGAACGACATAAATGCAATTATTGCAACAAACCCAAATCTAAAATATTCATTTATCGACAAACGATTACTGAAAAATGAACCTGTTGATATTAGAGTTGTTTTGATGTGGGATACCGATAATTGTGATATGGATTTGTGGGTAACAGATCAAACAAAACAAAAGTGTTTTTATGGTAATAAATTAACACAAATGGGGGGTAAAATGTCAAATGATTTTACGGGTGGTTATGGACCCGAAGAATATATGATTAAAAAAGCTAGTAGTGGTGATTATATTGTTCAATCAAATTACTATGGAACTCATTCGCAAGCTTTATTAGCTCCTGTAAATCTTCGAATGGTTTTCTATACTAATTTCGGTAAACCAAATCAAAAATCGCAAGATGTTGTTATTCGTTTAGAGAATAATAAAGATGTTATCGACGTTGGTTCATTTCGTTTTAAATTGAATTAATTGAGTAAGAGAAAGGACAATTTAGATTGTCCTTTTTTTATGTTATAAATATCAGTATTTGTGGTTAATATATTGTTTTAACTAATGTTTTTGTTAAATATTTTATTGCAATTATTGTGTTTAAATATTTGTAAATAATAATGCATGAAAAGCCCTTCGACAGGCTCAGGGTGATCGATGGTTTGGTTCTCGTCATGCTGAGTTTATCGAAGCATTATTTTATGAAAATTCATTTTTTTATTACTGAGTATTTGAAAAAAAATTATTGGTATAATTTGAAGTTCATTTTGTGAAAAAAAACGTTTTAACATGATTAATATTGAACATTAAATCATCTGTTTTTCTACCGTTTTAAAGGAAATTATTACGATTAACTTATATAGAGTAAGTGTTTAATCTATATTGTGTAACTATCATTATTTAAGTTGTTTAATAGTTTAAATAAAACCATATAATGTGTCCAATGGACTGTGAGCTTTTACTTCTTCACATTGAGCTATATGAAGATATATTATAGTCGTTTTCATTTCGGAATGTCCAAGTAATAATTGAATCTTTTGGATGTTCACACCTTCTTCGAGTAAATGTGTGGCGTAACTGTGACGAAGACAATGAACAGAAACTTGTTTTTTGATATTTGTTTTCTTCAAACATTGTCGCATAATTCGGTTTAATCCATTTGTACTAAATTTTGATTTTTTATCAATTCCATTGAACAACCAAATGTGTGGATTTACATTTTCAATATATGTTTTTAAACCTTCGGAAATGTATTCCGATAACGGAACTATTCTATCTTTTTTGCTTTTCCCTTGACATATATGAATGGTTTTTCTTTCAAAATCGATGTCCGAAATTTTAAGATTTAAGACCTCTGAACCTCTTAATCCAGCAGAGTAAGTCAATGCTAGCATAACTCTTATTTTCAGTGGTTTAGGTGTAGATAAAAGTTCTTTCAATTCGCTGCGATTTAAGATTACTGGCAATCGTGTATCGCTCTTTACTTTAGGCAAATCTATGGCTCGTTTGTTTTGACCAATAAAGCGATAATAGCATCGTAATCCATATACCATATGCTTAAACGTGCTACGTGAAATGTGCGGATCGTTTTGTACTAATGTGGTGAGATAAGTGTTAATATCGTTATCGCAAATATCGTCGGGAAGTTTGCCAAAATGAACAGATATTTTAGCTATCGATTGTAAATAGTTTTTAAAGGTTTTTGAACTAAATCCTTTTAAAGCAATATACTGTTGAAGTGCATTAAGTACTTTTTCAAAACCTTCAATTTCATTTTGGGCGGTTGTTATGAATCCAATAGTTTCTTTTTTTTCATAAACGTAATTTTAAGTTATTGACTTTTACAAATGTCGTAAAATTGTTTATGATTGTAAAAATAGGAAGGAAATATAATAAACCATTAATCGTTTGACGAACAGTTTACTATATTTCCTTTATTGTAGTTATTCTTTATTATGAAAGAGGGTATTATTAGCTTAGCTAAATACGCCCGATAAATACTCTTGCGTTCTTGTATTCTTAGGATTTGAAAAGAATTCTTCGGCTGGTCCTTGTTCAACAATTTCGCCCATGTACATGAAAATTACATTATCGGCAATACGTTTTGCTTGACGTAACGAATGCGTTACAACAACAATAGTATACGATTGTTTTAATTCCAAGAATTTCTCTTCAATAGCTTTGCTCGAAAGTGGATCGAGTGCTGAAGTTGGTTCATCGGCAAGGATTATTTCTGGATCAACCGAAAGTCCACGTGCTAAACACAAACGTTGTTGTTGACCAATCGAAAGCTTCGATGCTGGTTCATGCAAACGATCTTTAACCTCGTCCCATAAATTTGCTTGATTCAAATAATGCTCAACACGTTTTTTTAGGAATAAACGATTACGACGACCGCTGATTTTTAAACCAAAAGCAATATTATTAAAAATGCTCATTGGAAGCGGAACTGGGCGTTGCGATAGTAATCCCATGTTGCGACGTAGTTCGGTAATATCTACATCGGGATGCAATAAATCGTGTCCATTCATTAGTATTTTACCTGTTATATCAACATCAGGATAAATATCGGTAAGTCGGTTAAGACTTTTTAGTAAAGTGGTTTTACCACAACCCGATGGACCTAATATAACGGTTATCTTTTTCTCGGGAATGGTGGTATTTACATTCTTTAAAATGTGTGCTTTACTTATGTATAAATCGAGGTTCTCGATGATGATTTTATCTTGTCCCATACTTATTATTTTATTCTTGATTTATTGTATTTCGATGAAAAATAACGTGCTGTAATACTTATGATTAAAACGATTATAGTTAATAATGCTGCCGAAGCATAAGCTCGAGCTTTTACTTCTTCCATTGGCGAAGAAAGTTGGAAAAATACCGATAGCGAAAGTGTTGCCGATGGTTGCATTATTGACGTAGGAATTGAATCGGTAAATCCTGTTGTGAAAATAACTGCTGCTGCATCGCCAATAGCACGTCCAAATGCAAGCATAACCGCAGTAACAATTGCAGGCATACATTGACGTACAAAGATTTTATAAGCGGTCTCAGTTCTTGTTGCTCCCAACGATAGCGATACTTCCATTAATCCTTGAGGAACCGATTTCATAGCTTCGTCGATTGTGCGAATTATTACTGGAATAATGAATAATGCTACGGTTATTATACCTGCAAGTAACGATACTCGTGCTCCTAGATATAACATCACCGAAAAGGCAAATACTCCATAAACTATTGAAGGAACGCCCCAAAGTAAGTCAAGACAAAAACGGATAACATTTACCAGTTTTTTGCGATGTACCAAATGAACATTCATGTATAAAGCAACAGGAAGTCCAACAAGTAATGCTAACAAGGTTGCTCCAATTGCTAAGTACAGTGAACCAACTATTGCATTTAAAATTCCTCCGCCTTTTCCAAAGTAAAAACCACCTTCGGGAACGCTCGAAATCATTTCCCACGATAGAGCAGGAAATCCTTTTTTAATGATTCCCCAAATAATGGCAATTAATAAGAAGAAAATGATACCAACACACAGATACATAATAGCTCGAAAGCTATATTCTTCTACTTTTCGTAAGGTCGATTTTGTTGGTAAAATGTTTGTTATAAAACTCATGGCTTATTGTCTTTTTTCAAGTCTAACAATTAGAATTCGGGCAAATAAATTGAATACAATTACTACTAAGAATAGAAGTAAAGCTGCAAACATAAGAGCTGCATCGTATTTTGGAATCGACATCATTTCACCGTAATTATTTGCAATAAGAGCTGGAAGCGGATAAGCTGGATCGAACAATGAATGTGGTGCTGCAACAACATTTCCTGCAACCATTAAAACAGCTATTGTTTCACCAAATGCACGTGCAACTCCAAGTACCATTGCCGAAATAATTCCAGGAAATGCTTTACGCAAAATAACATATTTGATGGTTTGCCAACGTGTTGCACCAAGCGATAATGAAGCTTCGGTTAACTCAATTGGAATAGTATTAAAAATCTCTATCAAAATATTAAGTACAAATGGAATAATCATTATAGCCAATACAAGCACTGCACTCAACACACAATAACCCGATGTTTGTACACCAAACATTGGTCCCACTGTTTCGGAAACCCAAGGTACAATGGCAATAACACCCCAAACACCATAAACTACTGATGGAATTCCAGCAAGGATATCAATTACTGGCTGAACTATTTTTACATGGCTTTTAGGAGCATATTGGGTAAGATATATAACACTGAAAAAGCTTATACTTCCGCCAATAATTATAGCTAAAGTTGTTATCAAAAGTGAACTTGAAATAAATGGCCAAAATCCAAAATGTCCACTCATTGGTTTCCACGATGAGCTGAAAAGTAAGTTTATAATACTACTTTCTGAAAATAAAGGAGCCGATTTAACCCAAAGCCCAATAGCTATAGTTAATGGCATGAGAAGAACCAACACTAAAGCAATAACCATCCATATTGCATGGGCTCTACTGTTTATCTTTCTTCCTCGTAATGATGTAATTAATGGCATAGTATTTAATCTAATTTTTTAAGTTCTTTTTTTGCTAGCGAATCGTTCATTTGAATGTAGCCAGCTTTGTCAACTATCGATTGACCTTTCGTTAATATAAATTGTAAAAATGCTGTAACAATAGGCGATGTAGGTTTTCCTTTCGATACAAAATACAAATCGCGAGCTGGTGGCGAAGGATACTTGCCTGTTTTAATGGCATGCATCAACGAATCGAGCGAATCATAAAAGCGTTCATCAGCATCTAGTGTTCCATTATTATTAATGTCGATAGCTGCAACTTCTAAACCTTGATATTTCTTACGAGTTTTAGTATCATAAACAAATATCACATTATTATATCCAATACCATTTTTGTCTGCTTTTACTGCATCGGCTATTCCTGGGTCGCCAAACACTCCTGTGCCTTTAAGGTCTTCTTGTTCTTTTCCAAGATATAATGCCCATACAGAAGCTGCACCACAAGCATCGGAACGTGTAAATACATTTACTTTACTCGTATTTGATGAACCAAACAACGTTCCCCAAGTCGTTTTATCGGCTTGTAAGAATACCTTTTTGAATTGTTCAACGGTAAATCCTTTCTTTTGTATTGTAGATATTTCGGGATTTGCTGCGTTTATAACAGGTACAACAGCATCTTTCGTAACTGTTATTGCCCAAGCACCTTTTTGAACTTCTACAGGGTTAATATCGCGACTAAGCATTGCTAAATCAACCATACCAGCCAATGCATCGGCAATTCCTTTACCAGCTCCACCAGCCGAAATGTCTATTTGAACATCGGGATGTAATTTTTTAAATTCGTTTGCCCATTCTATCGTAATAGGATATAAAGCAAAAGCTCCCGATATACTTATTCTTCCCGAAAGTTCTTTTCTCGATTTTGAATCTTTTGAACTACTTCCGCATGATGTAAATAGTATTGGTAGACTTAGAGATACAAGTAGAACAATTTTTTTTATCATAAACTTTATTATAAATGTTTCATTTTAATATAAAAACCTCTTCAAAATAGGTACTCTTATTATAGTAGCAAATGTACTTGGATTAACAAGTAGCAACAATACCCTATAATTATTATAGTTGGGGGTATAGATGCTATAAGTATAAAGACTTATATGTTCTTTATGTCTCATTTAAATTACATTGTAAATATCCCATTAGATAGATAAAACGTCAATAACTTACAATGATTGAAAGGAGATTATAAACAAATTAGTAGAAAACGATAGTCGAACGTAATATAAATTTGTTGAAAGGAAAGATTAAATTGTTATTCGATTGATAAGCATGGCAATGCGTATCTACGCACATTACTGTTTCACAATTTTATAAATGTGGTTTGTGTTTCTAAAACGTACATTTAAAAAATATAAACCATCGGCTAAATCATGTAATTGAAGATTTGCTTTATCAGAATTAACATCTTTTTTTAAAACCGTTTGACCACATACATCTACAATTGTAATCGAACACATTTGCTCATTACTGTTAACTTGTAATTCATTCGAACATGGATTAGGAAACAATGTACAGGTGAAACTATCAATTACTTTGGCATAAGTTGCTGATTTTTTCTTTGGTAAATACCAAGGATCAATATCGTAAGCATCGGTTGTGTCTTTGCTGGCAGAATTGGCATAAGCAACAGCAAACGAAATATCGCCATCGCTTGTAAGGCTTGGTTCGCCAATACAAACGGCGTTTCCTTTTGCTATAACCAATTCCTGATTTTGCCAACTATCCCAATTACCAACAATTGCTTGTTTAGAGCGATATATTTCGCAATTCAAAGAATAGTACATAAACCATACACCATCTTTGTCTTTAAACAAGTGGGGATGCTCGATTTTCCCTTTATCGTAATTGATGCTTGTAATAGCCGTTGGCTTAGACCAATCGTAACCATTGTTGTAACTGTGGCTGTACATGAATGTTCGTTTATCGCCATCGTTATATTTTTCATACACAAGTAACAGCGTGTCGCCATGCAATCTTTCAAGATGTGGATTGTCGGATTCAAACTCATTTGTAACAGGATTTATGAGCGATGGTAAACGAACTGCAGTTGCAATATTATTGGGGTTTGCAAGTGTATTTCTAATCATCCAAATACAGCTATTTCCAGTAAACAAAAACAAGTCGACATTGGTTGCACTATTTTCAGCAAAAAGAGGATAGGGACCACCTTCAATTAATCCTGCTCGTGCCATGTTCGATAACGACCATTGGGTAAAACTGTCAGTTACACTTTTTCGATTGGCATATACAATATCGATATTAAGAAAGTTCGAACAACCCATCGAGTTTGTTTTCATATCCATACCAAATGTTTTTGCATAAGGCCTAATAAACGACGATGTTCCAAAGAGCTT